>Ga0315280_10000357_pt1 | contig 84329 bp, 83 predicted proteins | sample YL17G06_40_MG_FD_203697 | JGI IMG/M metagenome (GOLD analysis project Ga0315280, IMG submission 203697) | Sediment microbial communities from Yellowstone Lake, YNP, Wyoming, USA - YL17G06_40 | ecosystem: Environmental > Aquatic > Freshwater > Lake > Sediment | place: USA: Wyoming | collected... | reverse complement strand
AGTAGAGCGCGAACCCGTCCCGGTCGCAGACCACCTTCACCACGTTGGGGTTGGCCAGGTCGGCCACCTCCTCGATGGGGCAGCAGAGCGTGCCCATCGGGATCGCCGGGTTGGCCTCCAGGGGAGCAATGGCGGCGTCTATCGTGGCCGGGTCAATCAGCGGCTCATCGCCCTGGACGTTCACGATCAGGTCCGCGGTCAGCCCCTCGGCCACCTCGGCCACGCGGTCGGTGCCGCTGGGGTGATCGCTCCGGGTCATCGCCACCTCGGCCCCGAAGCCGCGGGCCGCGGCGGCGATCCGGTCATCATCGGTGGCGATGATCACGCGGCCGACCAGGCGGGCCTGGCAGGCGCGCTGGTAGGTGTGCTGAAGGATCGGCTTGCCCCAGAGATCGGCCAGCGGCTTGCCCCGGAACCGCGTGGAACCATAGCGAGCAGGGATGACGGCGATCACCTCAGCCACTCGGCCTCGCATCCTCACCAACGGCCCGCCAGTGGTAGCAGCTTCTTGCTCCTTGGCCCGAATACGAACTTGAGGTCGGCGCCGCCGCTGGGCTGGCCTTCCGCAGGGAGCAGGCGCGACTGGTGTTGGCTTTCCGCCACCGCCAGTATCTCCAGTCCGGCGTTCCCACCGCGCAATCGCGGTCCGGGTACCCGCCGCCTTCACCGGGCCGACACACCGTTCCTGCGGCCGCAGGACGCGGTAGGGAGCCGGGGGCCGGCGTCAACAACAGGCGGTCGGGCCCCTTGGAACCCGAGATCGCGCGCCGGACCGCGCAACGGTTGACGCCGCCTGCCGCCGCCGGTATAATCGCGCCGAGACTGCAGTGGGGCTGTGGCGCAGTGGGAGCGCGTTTCCTTGGCATGGAAGAGGTCGCGGGTTCGAATCCCGCCAGCTCCACCACCCTTCGCCCTTGCCGCTCTGGAGAGCACCAAGGGCTTCGGGTGGCAAGCCACCCCATGCACGAGCACCTCGTTGCGGGGATGACGGGCGAAGGGTGCCCTTCATAGCTCTCCGAGGCGTTAGCCGAGTGGGAGCGACGGAGGGCTAGCTGACGGCCACAGGCCATGAAGTACGTCTACTTGCTGCAAAGCCTCAGAGACCCGACGCAGCGGTATATAGGACTGACGTCCGATGTGAAGGCACGTCTTGCGGCGCACAACGCTGGTCAGTCTCCCCACACGTCCAAACACCGTCCGTGGAAGCTGGGCATGGTGCTGGCATTCGACGACGCTGACAAGGCCGCTGCGTTTGAGCGCTACCTCAAGACCGGGTCCGGATATGCCTTCGCAAAACGCCATCTGTGGTAGCCCTTGCCGCTCTGGAGAGCGCCAAGGGTCTGTCGAGTGGAACCCTCGGTGCGACTGAAAGCACGCCATACCGCGAGTGAGCCATCCCGTGGCATTCCCTCCATCCCGCCGCGCGTTTGGCGAGCGCGGCGGGCGTCTGCATCACTCGTGGCCGCCCTCGCGGTCGCGCTCCTCTGCCTCGCTCGGCCCGCCGAGTCGGGCGCCCAGTCATCCACGAAGCCCTACGACATCATGGTGGTGGTGATGGCGCGGGGCGGAGTGGCCCAGGTCGTCGTGAGCTATCCCCAGGTGGTTGACCACGCGGCCTTGCAGGCAGGCATCGCCCAGCTCGGCAAGAGGGCCGGGGTCAAGCCATCGCAGGTGGTGATCCGAGACGCCCCGCTCGCGCGGCGGGTGGCAACCCCTGCCACGGACGCGGAGTTCCTGGCGGCCGGGCTGGTGAGCAAGACCGGACGCCTGCCGGTGGGGGCGATCATCCGCGCTCTGCCCATGTGGGAGCATATGCGGCTGGTCTTCCTGCTGGAGGAGGGCTATCGCTTCGCGGGCCCCGGCGATGCCACGGCCGACGGATTCGCGGTTCGCCTCGTCAGCCCCGAGGCCGCCGCCCAGGCCGGCGGCCTGCCCGTTCGCCGCACAGGGGGCATGACAACGTGCGAATACGATGTGGAAAGAATCATCGGGAAGGCGTCAGCGGCCGGTGAAGTCGCCGCCGGGGCCGAGCCGGGCGCCGAGGGCGCCGGCGAGCAAGCCAGCTCACCCCGGCCCAGCATCGCCTGGAATCTGCTGCCCGCGCTGCTGATCGGGATGCCCGCGGGCCTCCTGGCCGGCTGGCTCTTGTATGGTTGGCGAGAGAGGGGAGGCCGCACGCGTCGCCTGAGAGGAAGTAGGCCGCAGGCGAACCGGCCGAGCTAGCGAGTGCGGAAGACCGTTCAGCCAAGGCGGCCCGAGACGATAGGAGCAGAACATGGAGCTCGAACAGCTTTGTCGTTTCGCCGTTGACAGCCAGGCCTCGGACCTGTTCATCAAGGCCAACTCGCCGCCCAATCTGCGCGTGCACGGCCGGATCGTGCCCACCGACCTTCCGGCCCTGCCCCCCGCGGAGACGGAGCGGCTCGCCCACTCGGTCATGAACGAAGAGCAGAGCCAGGCATTCAAGGGCTACCACGAGCTGGACCTGGCCTTCACCATCGGGGGCGTGGCGCGGTTCCGCTGCAACATCTACATGCAGCGCGGCAGCCACTCGATGGTCCTCCGCATTGTACCCCTGGAGATCAAATCCATCGAGGACCTGGGCCTGCCCAAGGCCTTGGACGACCTGGCGAAGCCGAAGCAGGGCCTGGTGCTGGTGACCGGCCCCACCGGCTGCGGCAAGTCCACCACCCTGGCCGCGATGCTGGACCTGCTCAACCGGACCCGGCACTGCAACATCGTCACCATCGAGGACCCGATCGAGTTCGTGCACCAGGACCGGCTGGCGATCGTGAGCCAGCGCGAGGTTGGGATAGATACGGAGTCCTTCTACGACGCCATGAAATACGTGGTGCGGGAAAGCCCGGATGTTATTCTCATCGGCGAGATGCGCGATGCCGAGACCATGCGCGTCGCGTTGAGCGCCTCCGAGACCGGCCACCTGGTCTTCTCCACCGTGCACACCACCAGCGCGGCCGACACCGTCGAGCGCATCGTCAGCATCTTCCCGCCGCACGAGAAGAACCAGATCTGCCTGCGACTTTCCACCAGCCTGCTCGGCATCGTCTCCCAGAAGCTGGTGCCGCGGGCCGACGGGACCGGGCGCGTGCCCGCGGTGGAGCTGATGATCAACACGCCCACCGTGGCCAAGCTGATCGAAGAGGGCCGTGCCTCCCAGATCTACGCGGCCATGAACGAGGGAGGTTACTGGGGCATGCAGACCATGAACCAGTCCCTCGTGAAGTTCTGGCGAGCCGGGGTCATCTCCGAGGATGACGCGCTGGTCTACGCCGGAAACCAGACCGAGCTGAAGCAGATGCTGCGGCGGGGCGCCGCCTAGCCCGGTTCCCCCCACAGAACGCTGACACCCGCACGGCGAGCGCCCAGCCAAGGTGGCGCGCCACCCTACCAGGCTTCCCGTGCTGCCTAGGCGCTGGGGTCACGTCAGTACTCCTCAGCCCCTTGCAGGATCGCCTAGGTTGGTGCTATGATCTCCCTAGGAATTTCGTAGGTATTTCTTACTGATCTTGTTAGTGCGATGGAATAATCCTGAGTGCGATGGAACGGGGGAACCCAACCGGATACTACGCGGTCCGCGCAGTGCTGCGAAGGCGTCTGGCCGAGCCGGCCCCGGCGCGCGTTCAGCTTCTTACCGGCCCTCGCCAGGTGGGCAAGACTACGCTCTTGCTTGAGTTGGGGAAGGAGTGGGGCGAGCACGCAGTCTACGTGGCCGCGGACGCGCCGGAAGCCGGCCTGCCCGGGTGGTGGGAGACGCAGTGGCAACAGGCGACGCGCCTCGCCCGCGATGCGAGGGCACTGCTCCTGATAGACGAGATCCAGTACCTGTCAGACTGGTCGCGCTTGCTCAAGGCCGAGACCGACCGTGTGCGCCGCCAGCGCGTCCCACTGCACGTGGTCGTGAGTGGCTCGGCTGCTCTGCGACTGGGCGCCGGAACTCGCGAGACCATGGCCGGCCGCTTCGAGCGTCTGGTCCTGACCCACTGGTCGGCACGCGATCTGGCCCAGGCCTTCGACCTGTCTCAGCAGGAAGCGACGGACTCCGTGGTCAGGCTCGGAGGCTTTCCTGGCGGCCTGGCATTCCGCGACGACCCGGCACGGTGGCGAGCCTACATCCGCGACAGCATCACAGAGCCTGCGATCGGGCGAGACCTGCTGGCCCTTCAGGCGATCCGTAAGCCGGCCCTGTTGCGTCAGCTCTTCGCGGTATGCGTGGGACATGCCACGGAGATAGTGGCGTTGCACAAGATGGCGGGGCTGCTTACGGAACGGGGCGCGCTGATGACCGTTGCCCACTACCTGGAGCTGCTGGGGGAGGCATATCTGGTGGCGGCGCTCCACAAGTTCTCTGCGAGGGAAGTGAGGCGACGCGCCTCACCCCCGAAGCTGGTGCCTCTGAACAACGCCTTCCTCACGAGCGCTGCTTCAGGACACATCGGCGAGCCCGTGCCGCAATCGGAGCGACAGGGCCGACTCATCGAGAACGCCTGCATAGCCTTCGCCATCAACCGCGGCCAGACCACACACTACTGGCGGCAGGAACCACTGGAGGTAGATGCGGTGCTGGACGGGACGTGGGGGAAGTGGGCACTCGAGATCAAGAGCGCCCCTTACGCGACCCGCGAGCTTGGAGGTCTGCTGGAGTTCGTTCGTTGCTTCAGGGGTTACCGGCCTCTGGTCATCTGCGATGAGGCTGACACGGAGACGGCGCGACGGGCGGGGATACCGGGCCTATCGTGGCGCCAGTTCCTGTGGAGTGGGGTCGAAGGCGTGATGTAGATGCTGCCGGCCCACGCGGGCCTGGCGTTCCGCGTTGGCTGCCGGGCCGTCCCCGGCGGGGTTTCGCCCGAAATCGTGGCAATCCCCAAGAGGCAACCGCTCGCCAGAGCCGAATCGTACCCTTGAGTTCGGCCCAGGGAAGCGGGGCGAGACTCGGAGGAGCTGGGGCTGGAAGGCAGTGCCGACTTCGGCGGCCCCAGCCCCATCGGCGTGACTCACTGGGCCGGACGGGAGGTGACGGGATGGCTGAGACCTATCCGATCCCGCTCGATGACCTGCTGAGGCTGCTGGTGCGGCATGAGGGCTCGGACCTGCACATCCGAGCGCACGAGCCCCCGGTCTTCCGCGTCCACGGCGAGTTGCGGCGCACCAACTTCCCCCACTTCTCTCCCGAGCAGATCAAGACCCTGATGTACAGCATCATGGGCCAGGAGCGGATCGCGCGCTTCGAGCGGGACCTGGAGTGCGACCTCGCCCACGCCATCAAGGGCCTGGCGCGGTTCCGGGTGAACGTCTTCCAGCAGCAGGAGAGCGTGGGCGCGGTGATGCGACTCATCCCCATCCGCGTCCAGAGCCTGGACGAGCTCGGGCTGCCGCCGGTGCTGAAGCAGGTCGCCATGCTCCCCCGGGGCCTGGTGCTGGTGACCGGGCCCACCGGCTCGGGGAAGTCCACCACCCTGGCGGCGATTATCAACGACATCAACGAGCAGAAACCCGTCCACATCATCACCATCGAGGACCCCATCGAGTTCATGCACAACGACAAGGTGGCGGCGGTCAACCAGCGCGAGGTGGAGATGGACACCCGCAGCTTCGCCGACGCGCTGAAGCATGTGATGCGCCAGAACCCGGATGTGATCCTGGTGGGTGAGATGCGCGATAACGAGACCATGCAGCTCGCCATCACCGCGGCCGAGACCGGCCACCTGGTCTTCTCCACCGTGCACACCACCGACGCGGCACAGACCATTGACCGCATCGTGGACGTGTTCGAGCCGGAGCGCCAGGAGCAGATTCGTATGCAGCTCGCGGTCACTCTCCAGGCGGTGATCTCGATGACCCTCCTGCCGCGGTCCGACCGGCCCGGCCGGGTGGCGGCCTTCGAGATCATGCTGGCGACTCCCGCCATTCGCAACCTGATCCGAGAGCGCAAGACCCACCAGATGTACGGGGCCATCCAGACCGGCGCCGAGGTGGGGATGCAGACCCTGGACAACCACCTGCTGGACCTCTACCGGTCCGGCGTAGTGAGCTTTGAGATGGCGCTCTCGAAGTCGTCCAACCCCAGCGAGTTCTCGGCCCGCGCGGGCGGCGGCCGGGTAGCGGAGGAGCTGATCACTGCTGCCCCAGGCGAAGTCTAAGGGGAGAGGAGCGGCCTTGTCCACCACCCAACTCCACATTGACGACCTGCTGCACACCGCAGTCGAGCGGGATGCCTCGGACATCCACATCAAGGCCGAGAGCCCGCCCCTGCTGCGCATCTACGGGGAGTTGATCCCCACCGACCTTCCCCCGCTGAGCGTGGACGAGGCCAAGCGCCTCTCCTTCGCCATCCTCAGCGACCAGGAGCGGGAGATCTTCGAGCAGCAGTGGGAGCTCGACCTGGGCTACGATATCGCGGGACTGGCGCGCTTCCGCGTCAACGTCTTCGTCCAGCGCGGCATGGTCGGCTCGGTCTTCCGGATCATCCCGCTGCACATTCAGACCCTCGAGGAGCTCGCCCTGCCCGAGGTCTGCCGGTACTTCGCGGAGCGCCCGCGCGGGCTGGTGCTGGTCACGGGGCCTGCGGGCTGCGGCAAGTCCACCACCCAGGCGGCCATGATTGACCACGTGAACAAGCACTTCGCCGTGCACGTGATGACCGTGGAGGACCCGATCGAGTTCGTCCACGATCCCAAGGTCTCGCTGATCAACCAGCGGGAGCTGGGCCGGGACACCCTCAGCTTCGCCAATGCCCTCAAGTTCGTCCTCCGCCAGGACCCGGACGTGATCCTGGTGGGCGAGATGCGCGACCTGGAGACGGTCCAGCTCGCCATCCGCGCGGCCGAGACGGGGCACCTGGTGCTGGGGACGCTGCACACCACCGACGCCGTCCAGACCGTGGACCGAGCGATTGACATCTTCCCTACTCACCAGCAGCAGCAGATCCGCATGCAGCTCTCGGTCAACCTGCTGGGCGTGATCTCGCAGATCCTCGTGCGCCGCGCCGATGGGCGCGGCCGGGTGGCGGCCTTCGAGACTCTGGTGGCCATCTCCTCCGTGCGCAACTCCATCCGGGAGCGCAAGACGCACCAGATCTCATCCGTGATCCAGACCGGCGCGCAGCACGGCATGATGTCCCTGGACCAGTCTCTCGCCCAGCTCGCCCGCTCCGGCGTCATCACCTTCGACGAGGGCGAGGGGAAGGCCAAGAACCGGGAGGAGTATCGGCAGATCCTGATGAAAGGCGAGGCCGTCCCGGCCAGCGCGTGATTCCAGGTACGATGAGTAGCTACGACGCCACCAGGCCCTCTCGGCTGGTGGCGTTTCCTTGTGACAAGAGCACGACGCGCTTTGGGCGGAGGCAGGAGGAGGCCTGGCGTGGGGAAGAGAACCAGGGCTGAGAGAAACCAGGAGGAGCGTACCTCCTGTGTCTCTGCCTGAGGGCGCTGAGGAGGCAATTCCTGATGGGTGTAGTGATCGAGGCCACGGACGCGACCTTCGAGCAGGAGGTGCTGAAGTCAGATCTGCCAGTGCTCGTTGATTTCTGGGCGCCGGGCTGCCCCCCGTGCGCGGCGCTGGCGCCCGTGCTGGAGAAGATCGCGGGTGAGATGGGTGGGCAAGCGAAGTTCGTAAAGGTGAACGCCGCCCAGGAGCGCACCACCGCGGCCAAGTACCGGATCCAGGCGGTGCCGACTCTGTTCATCTTCAACGGAGGGGAGATCGCGGACAGCGTGGTCGGCTTCCAGCCCGACCAGGAGATCAGGCGGCGGCTGTCCGCAGTCGCAAAGAAAGAATAGACCGCGGCTGGCTCACGGGATGAGAGCGCGGAGGACTCTGTATCGAGCATGACTGCTCCGCCTGGTCCGGAGGGCGTGTGGGATCTGGTGATCTTGGGCGGGGGCCCGGCCGGCCTGAGCTGCGCCATCTATGCCGGGCGGGGCCGCTACAGCACCTTGCTCCTGGAGCGGATGATGCCCGGGGGCCAGGTCGTGCTCAACGACATCATCGAGAATTACCCCGGCTTCCCTGAGGGTCTCCCCGGCTTCGAGCTGGCCGACCGCATGGCCCGCCAGGCGACCCGCTTCGGCGCCCGGATCGAGACCGGCGAGGTGACCGGCCTGGCGGTCTCTGGCCGGCCCTTCCGGGTGATGCTGGCCGGCGGCGAGGCGCGCCTGGCCCGCGCTCTCCTCATCGCCACCGGCAGCCGGCCCCGGCGGCTCGGCGTGCCGGGCGAGCAGGAGTTCCTGACCCGGGGCGTGTCCTACTGCGCGACCTGCGATGGCCCGCTGTTCGCGGACAAGCTCCTGATGGTGGTGGGCGGGGGTGATACCGCGATCGAGGAGACGCTCTTCCTCGCCAACCTCGCCAGCAAGGTGACGGTGGTTCACCGACGCGATCAGCTTCGCGCCCAGCGCATCCTGCAAGAGCGCGCCCTCGCCAACCCTAAGATCGAGTTCCTCTGGAGCCACGTCCTGGCGGAGATCATGGGCGGAGACGAGGGAGTGCAGGCGGCCCGGGTGAAGCACGTGGCGACCGGCGCCGAGCGGGAGGTCCCGGTGGCCGGGATCTTCATCGCGGTGGGGCACACCCCGCACACCGACTTCCTGCCGCCGGAGGTGCGCCGCGACAACGCCGGCTGCGTGCTGACCGATGCCAACCTGATGACCTCGGTCCCGGGCATCTTCGCGGCCGGTGACGTGCGCGCCGGCGCCTACCGACAGATCGCCTTCTCCATCGGTGATGGAGCGCTTGCCTACCGGGGAATCTTCCTCTACCTGGAGGAACAGCGACCGTAGGGCAGGAGCTTGCCTCCTGCCCCTGGAGGAGCACTGACCATGCGCGCCGGCCTGCCCAGCACCATGAAGTCCGTCTACCTGCACGCGGCTCACGACCTCAGGCTGCGCGAGGAGCCGATCCCCGCGCTGGCGCAGCCCGGCGATGTGCTGATCCGGATCGAGGCGGTGGGCGTGTGCGGGTCGGATTGCCACTACTACGACCGCGGCCGCATCGGCCCTTACGTGGTCGAGGAGCCGATCATCCTGGGGCACGAATGCGCCGGCCGCGTGGTGGAGGTGGGGAGCGCGGTCAGGGACCTGGCCCCCGGCGACGCGGTCTGCGTGGAGCCCGGCGTGCCTTGCCGCGAGTGCCGCCGCTGCAAGGGCGGCCGCTACAACATCTGCGAGCGGGAAGTCATCTTCATGGGCACTCCCCCCTACCACGGCGCCTTCCGCCAGTACCTCACCTGGCCGGCCGACTTCGTGTTCAAGCTGCCGCCCGGGGTCTCGGTGGAGGATGGGGCGATGGTGGAGCCGCTGGCGGTGGGAGTTCACGCGTGCCGGCGGGCCGGCCTCGAGCCCGGCCAGAGCGCGGCCGTGCTGGGCGCAGGGCCGATCGGGCTGCTGGCCCTGCAGGCCGCGGCCGCCTATGGCGCGCATCCGGTGATCGTCACCGATGTCATTCCCTTCCGCCTCGACCTGGCCCGGAAGTTGGGCGCAGTGGCCCTGGACGCGCGGGAGGGCGATCTACCCGCGCGCATCCGCGAGGCCACCGAGGGCCGGGGCGCGGACGTGGTGATCGAGACCGCTGGGACAGTGCCCACCATCCGGCAGGCGATGGAGATGGTCAGGACCGGCGGCGTGGTGGTGCTGGTGGGGCTGCCGCCCGAGGACGAGGCCCTGCTGCCCTTCATGGACATGGTGATGCGGGAGTACGACCTGCGCAGCGTCTTCCGCTATGCCAACTGCTATCTTCCCGCGCTCTCCCTGATCGCGGCCGGCCGCATCAACCTCGCCGCCCTCCGCACTCACCAGTTCCCACTGGACCGCACGGAAGAGGCGATGAAGACCACGATCAAGCTCAAGGCCGAGGCGATCAAGGTGCTGGTCAAGCCGTAGCGGGCGCCTGGCCCCTCCCGTTGCTTCGGGAGGAAGCTGCCGAAGCGATCAACCAGTCGCGGCTTGCCTGTTGGGCAGGAGCTTGCTCCTGCCATCGCGGCCATCTCGGACCCCGCCGCCACTGGCTGGTCCTCGCGTTCTCCCGCTGCTTCGGCAGCAAGCTACCGAAGCAACAGAACCGGACATCGTGAAGAACTCGGGCGAGACGGCCTGAGCGGCGCAATCGCGTAACGCCTCCGGGACGGCGGCCGGCCCATGGCCGACGGGGCCGGCCCGCCCGGTGTGGGGGAGCAGATCAACTCTGCGGAGGCGGAAGGGACGCGCCGATCCTGGGCATCGCGCCCTTCTTGATCAAATCGTCCTCGGCTGCCGCCAGAGCATTTCGCAGCACGGGAAGCGCTGCCATTTCGACGCTGAGACTATCATCGAACGGAGGCATCCCAACCCTGATGAATGCCGTTTGCGCCCGATGCCTCTGGTAGAAGCCGAACTCGACGCCGCCCCTCGACTGGTACGAGACCTCCGTATAGTCTCGGGACTCCTTCGCCATCGCTGCTGCTAGTTCGCCGATGGCGCTAAGGGCGACCACGGCACTGCGGCACTCATCGAAATCCAGAAAGCCACTTCGGCTAGGGGGGCGGGGTCTAGAAAGGTCTGGGGGCACCGTGTGGAACTTCACCCCGAAGACGAGCATGGGCGATTTGTCGCCGCTCGGGATGGGCGAGGGAACGCTGACCGTGACCGATTCGATTCTGACGGAAACGCCTGCGCTGGTGTCGATCCTGCCGGCGTCATGGAACTCGCGCACGGTTAGCTGCCCCCGCTGGGCCAAGGTCCGCTCAATGGCCGTGGCCGGGTTGGCAGGCGGCTGCTCCGCTTCCTGACCGAGGACTGCCCTGCAGGATCCGAGGCACACGGCTGCGACGCACAGAATCATCCACATTCCCGGCATAATCCCTGCCCTCCTCAATGCCGGTGGCCCCAGACCGCGAGGCCTACCAGCTGAGTGTACTCACCCTCGACTGGCGGCGCGCCTTAATGGAACCACTCGGGATGCTCCGTGCGGAGCTGGGCCTCGGCCTCCCGTTGCATCCGTTCTGCCTCCACCTGTCCCTCGCGCATGGCCTTCTCGGTCGCCGCCTTCGCCTCCGCCTCGATCCGTTGCTGCCGGTGCTCGTCCGATTCCAGGAATCCTTCGCGCTGGAGCGCCTTGACCGCGAGTGGATACTTCATCTGCGCCGCGAAGTAGGGCATCCCGGTAATCTCGTCCATGGACACGAAAGTCTCGGAGAGGGTCCAGTGAACCTTCCCTACCAAGGCCATTGGCCGCGCGCTGGACTGGACTATGTGGTAGGAGCCGAAGAACCACAACACGGCCGCGATCACCAGCGCCGATAAGAATGCTATGGCCCCCCACTCGGGTTTGGCAGGCGCCGGGGCGGGTTCCTCGTCCCCGTTGATCGGGCAACCGCAATGCGGACAGGCATCTGCTTGCTCACTTGTCTCTTTACCGCACTCCGGGCAGGTGATCAGCATGGTCCTAGCGCTGCCCCGCGGATCGCAGCAGAAGTTGCCAGGTCGGCTCCAGGCTCTTGGAGATGATCGCGATCGAGACCGCGCACCACACCAGGGCCCCGATCCCGGCGATCCCGAAAAGGGCGAGGGCCCACTGGGCCGCCGGGGACAGCTTGGAGTTCCTGCCGCCTCCCTCGCAGGAGATGATCTCCGCGAGAATGCGGAAGCCCGCGTACGCGGCGAACATGTACGCCATCAGCGGAAGCATCGCATCCCCCTATCCGTGCTGGGAGCGGCTCCAGACTACCACGCCAAGCACGTCGATTTCATGGGCCTCCACCGACTCGTTCCGTTGCTCCGTCACCCTCCGCGCCCGGAGACGGCCCCTTGGATGCGATTCTACACCCGTGGCTGTGGCTGTCAACGGCAGTCCGGCGCGTCGGGAGCAACTGTGGGTGTGGCCGTCTAGCGTTGGCCTGCCATGAACCGAAGCATCCGGGCTGGGTACCGTTCGACAGCAGCTTGCTGCTGTCCCCGCGCCAGTGGCAGGAGCAAGCTCCTGCCCAACGGAGCCGGCCGGAACCGGTCTGGGCCACTGAGAGCGCGAACCAACTCCAGACGGTCACACCCCAGGCGCTTCGGGAGCAGTCGCCGCCAGGTTGACTGCCGCAGGTGCGGCGAGTAGAATCACCGGACCGTGAGGCCGGCCATTGGTGGCCGGCGAGAGGTGAGCGGCCGGCCGCTGCCGAAATCTGCGCCCGACTGCGGAAGTCCGCTTCCCGGTGGCGCCCCAGCGCCGCCGCAGCAGGAGCCCAACGAGAAGACGTGATGGCGAGCCGGCGCGCGCCGGAGGGAGTCGTAGTGCCTAACCAGTATGCCTATGTCGCCGTGTTCACCCTGGTCGGGGTCGCATTTCTGATCATCGCGCTGATCGCGGCCTGGGTCTTGCGGCCCAGCAGGCCCTCAGACGCGAAGTCCACTCCCTATGAATGCGGCATCATCCCCACCGGCGACGCCTGGAATCGCTTCAACCCTCGTTACTACATCTTCGCGCTGCTCTTCCTCTTGTTCGATGTGGAGGCGGCCTATCTCTACCCTTGGGCGGTGCGGGTGGGGAAGCTGGGACCATATGCAGTAGTCGAGATGGTCATCTTCCTGTTGATCCTCGCCTTCGGGCTGGGCTATGCGTGGCGGGAGGGCACCCTGAGATGGGAATGACTCCTCCACCCGCCGCCCGCGGCCCGGAGACCGGGCATCCCGCCCCCATCACCCGGACCGCCGAGCTGATCTGCCGCGTGCCAGGCGGCAACCTGCTGCTCACGACCATAGACTACGTGCTGAACTGGGGCCGGGCTTCCTCCCTCTGGTATCTGACCTACGGCCTCGCCTGCTGCGCCATCGAGATGATGTGCACCGCCGCCTCCCGCTACGACCTCGACCGGTTCGGCCTCATCTACCGGGGGACGCCGCGGCAGTCGGACCTGATGATCGTCTCGGGCACGGTCACCAAGAAGATGGCCCCGGTGCTGCGCCAGCTCTACGAGCAGATGGCCGAGCCCAGGTACGTGCTCGCCCTCGGCGGATGCGCCTGCGAGGGCGGGCCATTCCACGATTCCTACTTCACAGTGCAAGGCGTGGATCAGATCGTGCCGGTGGATGTCTACGTGGCAGGATGCCCGCCGCGGCCCGAGGCCTTGATTGACGGGATCATGAGGCTTCAGGAGAGGATCAACCGCGAGTCCATCCGCGCCGGGGCCCGGCGGGGCGTCACGGCTCGTCCGCAGGGCGCAACAGGTGATGCTGGATAGCCTGAAGAGCCAATTCGGGGAGGCGATCGAGTCCGCGGAGCAGGTGGGCCGCGAGCTGCGGCTGCGCCTGGCCGCGGGCGCCGTGGTCGAGCTGGCGAGGTACTGCAGGAACCAGGGCTACACCTACCTCGGCGATATCACCGCCGCGGACACCGGCAGCGAGCTGCGGGTGGTCTACCGGCTGATCTCTCTGGCGAGCGGGCAGCATATCGTCATCAGCGTGGGCACGCCCCGCGCGGGAGCGCGGCTGCCCACCTTGACGGGAGTGTACCGCGGCGCCGAGTGGCCCGAGCGAGAGGTGTACGATCTCTTCGGGGTGCGCTTCGACGGCCACCCGGACCTGCGCCGGATTCTGCTGACTGATGACTGGGAGGGACATCCCCTCCTCAAGACCTGGTCGCCGAGCAAGTGAGATGGGCCCGAGCCTGACGCCAACCGAACAGGTCATCCTCAACATGGGGCCGCAGCATCCCAGCACCCACGGGGTGCTGCGCCTCGTGCTCACTTTGGAGGGCGAGGTGGTGGTGGGCTGCCGGCCGGTGATCGGCTACCTCCACCGCGGGGTGGAGAAGATCGGCGAGGCCCGGACCTACCACCAGGTCATCCCCTACACCGATCGCCTCGACTACCTGAGCAGCGCCTCCAACAACCTGGCCTACGTCCAGGCGGTGGAGAAGCTGATGGGGATCGAGGCCCCGCCGCGGGCCAGCTACCTGCGCGTCCTTCTGGTGGAGCTCAACCGGATCGCCAGCCACCTCGTGTTCGTCGCCACCTTCGCGAACGATCTCGCCGCCACCACGGTCTTCCTCTACGCGATCCGCGAGCGCGAGCCCATCATGGACCTGTTCGAGATGTGGACCGGGGCGCGCCTGACCCAGACCTGGATGCGGGTGGGCGGGGTGGCCCGGGACATCCCCGAGGGCTGGGTGGAGAAGGCGCGGGCGTTTTGCGCCATGCTTCCGGGGCGGCTGGACGAATACGACCGGCTGCTCACCGGCAATCGCATCTTCCGCATCCGCACCGAGGGAGTCGGCATCCTGCCTCCCGAGGAAGCGATTGACTACGCGTGCAGTGGCCCGACCCTGCGGGGCAGCGGCGTCAAGTACGATCTGCGCCGGGCCGAGCCCTATGAGGTGTATGACCAGCTCGACTTCGAGGTCGCCACCGCGCCCACGTGTGACTGCATGGCGCGCTACCTCGTGCGGATGGAGGAGATGCGGCAGAGCGTGCGCATCATCCAGCAGTGCCTGGACCGGCTGCCGGAGGGGGAGGTGCTGGCGAAGGTGCCGCGCGCGCTCCGGCCTCCCGCGGGCGAGGCCTACGGTCGGGTGGAGTCGCCGCGGGGCGACTTCGGCTGCTGGGTGGTGAGCGATGGCGGCACGCAGCCAGCGCGGGTGCGCTTCCGCGCGCCGTCCTTCTACCATCTCGCCGCGCTGCCGCGAATGCTCCAGGGCTGGAAGATCGGTGACGTGGTGGCGATCCTGGGCAGCATTGACATCGTGCTCGGGGAGGTGGACCGGTGAGCCTGGCGGTCGGCGCCTACCAGACCCTGATGACCTGGTGGCTGGCCCGCGGCTGGTTCGGCTGGATCGCCCAGTTCATCTGGATGCTGCTGATGGCGGCGATAGTGACCGCCTTCGTCCTGCTCACCGTCCTGATTCTGGTGTGGCTGGAGCGGAAGGTCTCGGGCGACATCCAGAGCCGCGTCGGCCCCAACCGGGTGGGCGGGCGGTTCGGCCCGCTCCAGACCGCGGCCGACGCCCTCAAGCTGCTGATGAAGGAAGATATCATCCCCACGGGGGCGGACTGGGTGATCTTCGTGCTCGCCCCGTTCGTGGTCTTCGTCCCCACGCTGCTGGTCTTCATGGTGATTCCGTTCAGCGACCGGTGGGTGGTGCAGGACCTGAACCTCGGTGTTCTCTTCGTGATCGCCGTGTCCGCCTTCCCCACCATCGGCCTGATCATGGCCGGCTGGTCCTCGAACAACAAGTACGCCATGGTGGGCGCGCTCAGGGCGGCCGCGCAGAGCCTGAGCTACGAGATCCCGCTGGTGCTGGCGATGGTCTGCGTGGTGGTGGCGGCCGGCTCGCTCCGGGTGGGCGACATCGTCGCCGCCCAGCGCGGCGGGCACTGGTTCCTGCTGCGGTTCCCGCTCCAGTTGGCCTTCCTCATCTACCTGATCACCGCCATGGCCGAGGTGAACCGGGTGCCCTTCGATCTGCCCGAGGCGGAGAGCGAGCTGGTGGCGGGTTATCACTGCGAGTACTCCGGAATGCGCTTCGGCTTCTTCTTCCTGGCCGAGTTCGCGCATCTCTTCTTCGTCTCGGCCTTCTGCGCGACGCTCTTCCTGGGCGGCTGGGAAGGGCCGGTGCTGCCGCCGGCGATCTGGTTCCTGATCAAGAGCTACGCCATCGTGGTCTTCATCATGTGGGTTCGGTGGACGCTCCCGCGCCTGCGCATTGACCAGCTCATGGCCTTTGCCTGGAAGCTGCTGGTGCCGGTGGCGCTGGCGGCCGTGATGCTGACCGCGCTGGTTCAGCTCCGGGGGAGATGGTGATGGCGAGGCGCACGAATCTCGCCGCAGAGGTGGCCATCGGGGCCTGGAGCATCGCCCAGGGCCTGGCGGTCACGCTCTCGAACTGGCTGCGCCGGCCCCGGGTCACCGAGAACTACCCCGCGCGGCCCGCGCATATCCTCCCGCGCTTCCGCGGCCGGATGGTTCACAAGCGCGACGAGCAGGGCCGGCTCAAGTGCACGGCCTGCCTGGCCTGCCAGAAAGCATGCCCCACGCTGGCCATTCCCCTGATCAAAGGAGATGACAAGAAAGGCCGGGAGAAGCGTGCCGCCGCCTATGTCTGGGATGGCGGGCGCTGCCTATTCTGCAACTTCTGCGTGGAGGCCTGCCCGTTCGACGCCATCACGCTCGGGCCGGGGTACAGCACGGTGGGCGAGTCGCGCGCCGACACCCACCGCGACCTCGAGCAGTTGCTCGAGCCCTGGCCGCGGCCAGGGGAGGCGGCGCGGTGAGCGGGCTGATGGCGCAGCTCCAGTCCGGGTCCTTCTGGGGGCCGCTGGCCTTCGTCTGCTTGGCAATCGGGGTGCTCCTTCCCGCGGTGCTGGTGGCGCTCTCGCGGAACATCCTGCACGCCGCGCTCTGGCTCTTGCCCTGCCTGGTGAGCGTGGCCGGGCTCTTTCTACTGCTCGGCGCCGAGATGCTGGCCGCCATCCAGATTCTGGTCTACTGCGGCGGGATCGTCGTGCTCATCCTGTTCGCCATCATGCTCACCCAGGACGTGGGTCACGGCGATGTGCGGGTGCTCAACCAGCAGTTGCTCTGGGGGTTGATCGGGGCCGCGGCTCTGGCTGGCGTGCTCCTGCACCTCCTCAGCCGGGAGGCGTGGCCGGTCGCCGCGCGCGCCCAACTGGGGGATGTCACCGGGCGGCTGGCCGACGCGCTGCTGAGCCCTTATGTGCTGGCCTTCGAGGTGTCCTCGGTCGTCCTGCTGGTGGCGATGATCGGAGCGATCGTGATCGCGCGGGCGGAGCCGGAATGACCTCTCTCCCGACGATTCCGATACAGGCCTATCTCCTGGTCAGCGTGCTGCTGTTCGCGATCGGTCTGCTGGCGGTGTTCGTCCGGCGGAACGCGATCGGGGTCTTGCTGGGGATCGAGCTGATGCTCAACGCGGCGAACATCAACTTCGTGGCCTTCTGGCGCTATGGCGGCGCCGCTCGGATGGAGGGCCAGGTGTTCACCGTGGTGGTGATCACGGTGGCGGCGGCCGAGGCCGCCATCGCGCTCGCCATCATCCTGAACGTCTATCGCCGGTTCAAGACCGCGAACGTGGACCAGATCAACCTGATGAAAGGCTAGGCGAGTGCTGGGCGGCTTCGAGCTATACCTGATCCCCGGGCTGCCGCTGCTGGCGTGTCTGCTCATCGCCGCCCTCGCGCTGCGGCCCGGTCGGGAGCGCATAGCGCCCGCCCTCGTCATCGCCGCGCTCGCCGGCTCGCTCGTCCTGTCCGTCCAGGCACTAGCACGGGCGGCCGGCCACAAGCCGCTCTCGATGAGCCTCCCGTGGCTTTCCGTCGGCGGCCTCACCTTCGACGCCAGCGCGCTGGTAGATAACCTCTCGGGCGTGATGCTGGTGGTGGTCGCGCTGGTCAGCCTGCTGGTGCAGATCTACTCCATCGGCTACATGCGCGGCGAGATCGGGTACGGGCGCTACTTCGCCTACATGGCGCTCTTCAGCGGCTCGATGCTGGGCCTGGTGATCTCCGATAACATCGTGCAGACCTACATCTTCTGGGAGCTAGTCGGCATCTGCTCCTATCTGCTGATCGGCTTCTGGTATCGCCGCCCGGCGGCGGCCGCGGCCGCCAAGAAGGCCTTCGTGGTCACCCGCTTCGGCGACCTCGGCTTCCTGACTGCGGTGCTGATCCTCTCCTTCCAGGGCGGCGGGATCTTCGGCTTCCAGCAGCTCGAGCACATGGTGAAGGCCGGCGTGCTCTCCTCCGGCGTGGTGACCGCGGTGGCGCTGCTGCTGTTCAGCGGCGCGGTCGGCAAGAGCGCCCAGTTCCCGCTGCACATCTGGTTGCCCGACGCCATGGAGGGCCCCACCCCGGTGAGCGCCCTGATTCACGCCGCGACGATGGTGGCGGCCGGCGTTTACCTGGTGGCGCGCACCTACTTCTTCTTCGCCGCCGCGCCGTCTGCGCTCTTCGTGGTCGCCCTCATCGGGCTGCTCACCCAGTTCTTCGCCGCCACCATGGGAGTGGCCGAGAACGACATCAAGCGAGTGCTAGCCTACTCTACCATCAGCCAGCTCGGATGGATGATGCTGGCCCTGGGGGCCGGCGGCTACACCGCCGGCGTCTTCCACCTCACCACCCACGCCTTCTTCAAGGCCCTGCTCTTCCTCACCGCGGGCAGTGTGATTCACGCCGTCCACACCAATAACATGTGGCAGATGGGAGGGCTGGGGCGGCGCATGCCGATCACCGCGCTGACCTGCCTGGTCGGTGCGCTGGCCCTCGCCGGCATCTTCCCCCTGTCCGGCTTCTGGAGCAAGGACGAGATACTCACCTCGGTCTGGTCGTCCCCTCTCCCAGGCCATCAGATCTTCTTCCTGGTGGCGATGGTGGGGGCAGTGCTCACCGCGTTCTACATGTTCCGGCTCTGGTTCCTGACCTTCAGCGGCGCCCCCCGCAGCGCCGAGGCCGGAGCGGCCCACGAATCCCCCTGGGTGATGACCGGCCCGCTGGTCGTCTTCGCCGCACTCGCCATCGCGGCGGGGGCCCTCAAGCTTCGCGTTCCCTGGACCTCCTTCGGGTTCGGAGAGCTGGTGCGCTTCGGAGAGGGGCGCGAGGTAGTCTCGTTCGCGGTGATAGGCCTCTCCCTCGGCGCCTCCCTGCTCGGGATCGCGGTCGCCTGGGCCGCCTATCGCGCCAAGGTGATCTCCCCGGCCGCGTTCAACGCGCGCTTCCCCGCCATCTACCGGCTGCTGAAGAACGCCTGGTACTTCAACCTGCTGTGGGAGCTGTTCGCCACCCGGGTGGTGATCGCCGGCTCCCGCCTGGCGGCCTGGTTCGACCGGCACATCGTGAATGGCATGGTGGACGGGGTCGGCTGGCTTTCGGGCTGGGCCGGCCGGCGGCTGCGGGTGACCGAAACTGGCCAGATGCAGTTCTACGCGCTGGTCTTCATCATCGGGGTGATCGCCTGCCTGGTGGTGGTCTTCGGGCGTGAGCAGTCTCTGGTCTCCCTGGTGGTGCCACGGCCATGATCCCAGTCACCCACCCGCTGACCGTCATCCTGCTCTCGCCCCTCGTGGCGGCGCTGCTGATCATGCTCGTGCCGCGGGGCAACCTGCTGGCCGTGCGGCTACTGGCCGCGCTCGCGGCGGGCCTTGCCCTGGTGCTCTCGATCCGGCTCTGCTACGAGTACCTGACCAACGGCTGGCAAGGTCTCCGGTTCGCCGATCGCGTGGAGTGGGTGATCGCCCCGGGCATCAGCTACTCCGTCGCCGCCGACGGAGTCAGCCTTTCCCTGGTGCTGCTCACCGCGCTGGTGATCTTCTGCGGCGTCTTCGCCTCCTGGACCGTGGTCTACCGCACCAAGGAGTTCTACTGCCTGCTGCTCCTGCTGGTCACCGGCGTGTTCGGGGTGTTCATCGCCCAGGACCTGTTCTTCTTCTTCCTCTTCTATGAGGTCGCGGTGCTGCCCATGTACCTGCTGATCGGCATCTGGGGCACCGGTCCCAAAGAGTACTCGGCGATGAAGCTCACCCTCTACCTGCTGGTGGGCAGCGCCTTCATGCTGGTGGGCATCCTGGGGATGTACTTTGCGGCCGTCCTGCCCGCCGGGCAGCCGCGCACCTTCGACCTCACCGTGCTCGCCCGGGCGAGCTACTCGCACAGCTTCCAGGTGGTGGCCTTCTTCCTGCTCTACATCGGCTTCGGCATCCTGGCGGGCATCTGGCCGCTGCACACTTGGTCTCCCGACGGCCACGCTTCCGCGCCCACCGCGGTCTCGATGCTGCACGCCGGGGTGCTGATGAAGCTCGGGGCCTACGGGGTGCTGCGCGTCGGCTTCGGGTGTCTGCCGGCCGGCGCGCATAGCTGGGTCTGGCTGATCGGCGTCATCGCGGTGATCAACATCGCCTATGGCGCCTACGTCGCGATGGGGCAGCGCGATCTCAAGTACGTGATCGCCTACTCGAGCGTGAGCCACATGGGCGTGGTGATGCTGGGCCTGGCCGCCTACAACGAGGTGGCGATGAACGGCGCGGTGCTCCAGATGTTCTCCCACGGCATCATGACCGGCCTCTTCTTCGCGCTCGTCGGGCTGGTCTACGAGAAGTCGCACACCCGCGACATCGAGGCGATGGGAGGCCTGGCGCGGCGCATGCCGGGGATCGCGCTGGCCTTCACCATCGGCGGACTGGCCTCGTTCGGACTGCCGGGGACGAGTGGCTTTGTGGCCGAAGTGCTGGTATTCCTGGGGACCTTCCGCGCCCACTGGCAGGACTACTCCATCGGCGGCGTCCCGCTTTTCCCCGTGCTCGCGGTAGGAGCCGTGATCGCGATCGTGATCACCGCAACCTATGTGCTGCGGGTTATCCAGCGGGTCTTCCATGGGCCGATGGATGAAGCGAAGTACGGCGAGATAGGCGACGCCCACACCACCGAATGGGTCGCCCTGGTCGTGCTGGGCGGCCTCTTGATCGTGGTCGGCGTCTACCCATCGCCTCTGACCAACCTGATCGGGAGCAGCCTGGGGTCGCTGCTGAGGCCATGATGAGAGAAGCGCTGGGACAACTCAGGCCGGAGCTGATGACCCTGGCGGCCGCGCTGGCGGTCGTGCTGCTCGACCTCATCCAGGCGCGGGGGAGCCGCCGGTGGCTCGGCTGGCTCGCTGGTCTGTTGGCCGCGCTGGTGGTGGCGGCGCTGATCGCCAAGTGGAACGGGCTGGCACGGCCGGCCTCGCTCTGGGGCGGGGTGGTCGTGCTCGACCGGCTGGGGCTGCTGTTCAAGATCATCTTCCTGCTGGGCGTGGCGGTGGCTGCGATCGGGTCGGTGGACTTCGCTGCCCAACGCTTCCGCCACATCGGCGAGTACTACGGGCTGCTCTTCTTCTCCGCGCTCGGGATGATGCTGATGGCCTCCGCCGGCGATCTGCTTACCCTCTACCTCGGCCTGGAGCTGGCGACGCTCAGCCTCTACGTGCTTACCTCGTATGCCAAGGCCAGCCCCCGCTCGGGCGAGGCCGGGATGAAGTACATCATCCTGGGGGCCACCTCGTCGGCGGTCTACCTCTACGGCGCCAGCCTCATCTACGGCAGCGTGGGAACGACGCTTTTCAGCGCGGTCGGGCAGCGCATCTCCTGGGAGGGCTTCGGGCCCGGGCTGGCCGTCGGCGGCCTGCTGCTGCTGGCCGCGTTCGGGTTCAAGATCGCGGCCGTGCCCTTCCATATGTGGGCGCCCGATGTCTACCAGGGGGCGCCGACTCCGGTCACGGGATTCCTCTCCACCGCCTCGAAGGCGGCCGGCTTCGCCGCCCTGATGCGGGTGCTGCTGGGCCCCATGCTGGAGGCGGCCAGCAGTTGGCAGGTGTTCGTGATCGCTATCTCCGGCCTCAGCATGATAGTCGGTAACTTGCTGGCGATTCATCAGCGCGACATCAAGCGCATGCTCGCCTACTCCGGCATCGCTCAGGCCGGCTACGCGCTGGTGGGGGTGGCCGCGGTCTCGTCGCTGGGCACGCTGGCGACCACCTTCTTCCTCTTCCAGTACCTGTTCACCAACCTGGGGGCGTTTCTGATCGCTACCATCGTGGGCTCGTCGGCGGGCGACGACCGGATCACCAGCTACCACGGGCTGAGTCGCCGCAACCCGGGGCTGGCGCTGGCCCTGCTGCTCTTGCTGCTGTCACTCGGGGGTATCCCGCCGCTCTCCGGATTCTGGGGCAAAGTGTTCGTGTTCTGGGCGGCGATCAGGAGTGGGCTCTACGGCCTGGTGCTGATCGGCGTGCTGGCTAGCGTGCTCTCGCTCTATTACTACCTGATGGTGGCCCGTGCCATGTACATCGAGCCCGCGGCCGGGCGGCCATCGGTCCGCCTACCCGCCCCTGCCATGCTCGCCGTGATCGTCTGCGTGTTGGCGGTCGTCGGCCTCGCCTACCCCGGTCCCCTGCTGGAGCTGGCGCACCGCGCGGCGGCGGCGTTCTTCTAGCTCGGCCCCCAGAGCCCCTCAGCCGAACCACCCGCCCTGCGTTCCGTTCCGATATCCCGAGCAGCTGTCCGGTTCTTCCGAACGGATGTCAAGGGCGGGCCAACGGCGGGTCTGACTGCAGAGTCCGGGTGGCGGCGCGCCGGGCGCGAGCGGACAGGAGCAAGCTCCTGTCCAACGGAACGACGGAACGGGCGGGACCGGCGGCCACAGGCATGTCCACTCCGCACGGTGGCGCAGCGACCTGCCCGTTTGTCAGGAGCTTGCTCCTGACCAGGGTGCGACTGCCTGGACGAGGCCGCCAGAAAGAACGCTCAGCCGGCCTAGGCCTGTTTCAGCTCGACAGAGCCGCTGGCGGTCTTGGCCTCGATATGACCTTTGCCGGCGCCGAGCCTTCCGCTCAAGCTCCGGCCGCGGCTGGTGATCTCGGCCAGCGGCAGGCTGCTCGATACCGAGCCGGAGGCGGTGGAGGCGTCGAGCCGGCAGTCGGAGCCCGCGGGCAGGGCGAGAGAGATGCTGCCGCTCGCGGTGCGAAGCCGCATCTCACCTGAGAATGGTTCGGACACCGACATCTGGATGCTGCCGCTGGCGCTCTCTGCCACGAGGCTCTGCCCGGCGATGTCTGTCAGGTCGAGGCTGCCGCTGGCGGTCTTCAGCGAGATCTGATCCCCCCGCGCGCCCCGCACCATGACGCTGCCGCTGCCGGTCTTGGCATCGGTCGGCCCGTGAACTTGGGTCAGCTCGATGTCGCCACTCCCCGTTGCGGCGGTCACCCCGCTCTGCGCGGCCTTGACCAGGATGTCTCCCGAGCCGGTCTTGGCCGCCACCGGGCCCGCGATGCTCTCCGCCGAGATTCCGCCCGATCCGGTCGAGACGGTGACCGAGCTGCCCATGCCCGAGACGCGGGCCTCGCCGGAGGCCACCTGCAGTGAGAGCGCTAGCTGCGGCGGCGCCTCAACCGCGAGGTTAACCCGCACCCGCGGGCGTTCGCGGGCGCCTTTCACGCTGATCTTGTACCCGTCGCCGCCGTCAGGGCCGGCGGCGAGGGTGAAGCGCGCGGCGCGGGCGCGGGCCTCGCCGGTGTCACCCCCCGCGTAGACCGTCCGCTCCACCGTCACCTGGGGCCCGCCTGCCTTCACCTCGACTGACCCGTAGGCGTTCTCGATGGTCAGCCGGGTCGCTCCCCCGAGGTCGAACCCCTCCGAAATCCGAGCCGTCTCCTTCCCCTCTCCCTCCATGACCGCCTCCTCTACATAGGTTCGTGCGCTGGCGATGGCGTAGCGCCACCCCAGGGCCAGGCCATAGACCAGGCCCATCACCACCAGGACCGAGACCAGCAGCTTGACTCGCATCTCGCTTCCCGCCAGGCCGGAGGATTCCTGCCGCTACATACGTAGCCCGGCGGCCGCGGGTTTCACGGCCAGCGGTGGGGGCTCAGAAGCTCCCGAAGTGCGTGATGCGCACCAGCTCGTGGTAGCGCTCGGCGATCTCCTCCGGGGCCAGCCGGAGCAGCCGGTCGAGCGAGAAGTCCTCGACTGCGAAGGACGCCATCACGGTGCCGCAGATCACCGCTCGCCGTAGGGCCGCGTCGTCTGTCTGACCGCAGCGGGCGAGGTAGCCCATCAGGCCGCCCGCGAAGCTGTCGCCCGCCCCGGTGGGATCGCGGACCTGCTCGAGGGGATAGCCGGGGGCCACGAAGTAGGAGTCCGCGGACAGCATGATTGAGCCGTGCTCGCCCTTCTTGATGATCACTACTCCCGGGCCGAAGTTGAGGATCTGGCGCGCCGCGACCAGCAGATTGGGGACCCCGCACAGCTCCCTTGCCTCCGCCTCGTTCATCAGGGCGATGTCACAGCGCGCCAGCATCTTCAGCAGTTGGTCGCGGGAGTGCTCGATCCAGTAGTTCATCGTGTCACAGGCCACCAGCTTCGGGCGGCGCACCTGGTCCAGCACCGAGAGCTGAAGCGCCGGGTCAATGTTGGCGAGGAAGACATAGGGCGATTGGCGATAGGCATCCGGCAGCACGGGCCGGAAACCCTCGAACACGTTCAGCTCGGTGGCGACGGTGTGCGCCTGGTTCAGATCGTACTCGTAGTACCCCGCCCACCGGAACGTCTTGCCAGGCGCGCGCTGCAGCCCGGCCAGGTCAACGCCGCGACCGGCCAGCTTGGCCACCTCCCGTTCCGGGAAGTCCTCGCCCACCACCGCCACCATCCTCGCCGGCGCGAGGAAGCTCGCAGCGACGGAGGCATAGCTGGCCGCTCCGCCGAGCGCCTCCTCCAGCTCCCCGAACGGAGTGCGGACCGTGTCGAGCGCGACCGAGCCAACCGTCAGCAGGGGCTCTCCCATTGGGCCGGACTGGACGCTCATAGGCCTAACGCTCCTTTGCTCACACGTCGAAGTCGGCGACGATCGGGCTGTGGTCGGAGGCGGCGATCGCCTCCGGATGGTGCAGGACATGGCAGGCCTTCAGCCGGCCGGCCAGGGGCTTCGACGCGAAGATGTAATCCACCCGCGCCACCCTCCGTCCCGCGCCCAGCGTATAGCCCGGCGCGCGGGGATTGCGCTGCCGGAAGCAGTCGCGCCAGCCCTCCCGCATGAGCGCCGGGATCACCCGCGGGCGAGCGCGCCCCAGCTCTGAGTCGGGCCAGATGAGCTCCCTGGCGATGGGGTCGCCTGGGGCCAGGCTATTCAGGTCGCCGCAGAGCGCGCAGCAGCCGCCCCGGTAGGGCCGCATCCACTCCAGCAGCAGTCGCGCCTCTCGCAGCCGGCCGGGCAGGTCCGGCCGCAGGTGGGTGACGAAGAGAGCGAACGTCTCCCCGCTCGCGGCGCGCAGATCAACGGACACGCCGGTGTGCAGGAACATCGTATCGCGCCCGTGGTTGGTCAGATGCAGGACGGGCAGGCGGGTGAAGATGGCGATGTCGAAGCCGGAGTTCGCAGGCGCCAGCAGACCCGGCATGCGCAGGTGCCGGCCCGCCTTGCGGAAGGCCTCTCTCCGGTTGCGCCGCCAGTAGCGCGCCTCCTGGATCGCGATCACGTCCGCCCGCGCGCTCCCCAGCACGCGCAGCACGGCCGGGAGCCGGTCCGGTAGCGCGCCCTCCAGCACATTGTAGCTGACCAGCCTCAGCAGTGCCCTGCCCTCGCCCTTCTCCGGGCTGCCGCCGCGCCCACGTCCCGCCAAGAGATACGGCGAAACCGGGTGAAGTGTCAAGCGCTTGCCGTGCGTGGCCCCTGCTTGCCAGCCGCCCTCCGGCCCGGTATAGTACGCGTGATGGACCAGCAGATGCGCGAGATTGACATCCTCATCCGCGCCCGCTACTCCCTGCTCTACGTGGTCTCCTGGGAGGAGCGGAGGGTGCTGGCGGCCCTGCAAGAGATCGTCGTCGGGCAGGAGAAGCACTTCTACACCTGGTCTGAGACGATGGGGCTGCGCAGCGCCACCAAGCAGATCAGCGCTGGCTCGCCCGAGCAGAGAACCCGGGATCCGATGAGTGTGCTGGACGCGATCCGCACCAATGCCGAGCCCGCGGTCTTTGTGCTGAAGGACTTTCACGTCTTCCTCTCCCCCAGCTACCCTCACGCCAGCGCGATCATCCGCAAGCTGCGCGACCTGGCGGACGCGCTGCACACCGCTTACACCACGGTGATCCTCCTCTCGCCCGTCCTCCAGTTGCCGGAGGAGCTGCAAAAGGACGTGACCGTCATAGACTACGACTTGCCCGGCCTGCGCGATCTCGACGGCCTGCTCACCCGCGCCGCGGACTCGGTGCGGGGGCAGGAGGGGGTGGAGGTCAACCTCACCGTGGAGCAGCGCGAGCGCGTGCTGAAGGCGGCGCTTGGCCTCACCCTCAGCGAGGCCGAGAACGTCTTCGCCCGCTGCCTGGTCGAGAAGGGCCACTTCGATGTGGATCTGATCGTGGCCGAGAAGCAGCAGTTGATCCGCAAGTCGGGCGTGCTCGAGTACTTCGAGTCACAGGATCAGGTAGGGGACATCGGCGGGATGGAGGTGATGAAGGCCTGGCTGCGCAACCGGGCGCTCGCCTTCACCGAGAAGGCGCGGCGCTTCGGCCTCCCGGCGCCGCGGGGAGTGCTTCTGCTCGGCGTGCAGGGCTGCGGCAAGAGCCTCACCGCCAAGGCGGTGGCCCACCTCTGGGGGCTGCCGCTGCTCCGGCTCGATGTGGGGCGCATCTTCGCCGGGCTGGTGGGATCCTCCGAGGAAAACATGCGCCGCGCCATCCAGATGGCCGAGACCGTCTCGCCCTCGGTGCTCTGGCTGGACGAGATCGAGAAGGGCCTGGCAGGAGTCCAGTCCTCGGGCCTGGCCGATGCGGGAGTGACGGCCCGGGTCTTCGCCACCTTCAACACCTGGATGCAGGAGAAGACCAAGCCGGTCTTCGTGGTGGCGACCGCGAACGACATCAGCCAGCTCCCGCCGGAGCTGCTGCGCAAGGGCCGCTTCGACGAGATCTTCTTCGTAGACCTCCCCGCCGAGTCCGAGCGCAAGGAGATCTTCGCCATCCATCTTGGCAAGCGCAAGCGCGACCCCGCCGGTTACGACCTCGACGCGCTGGCCCAGGCCTCTGACGGCTTCTCGGGCGCGGAGATCGAGCAGGTGGTGATCTCGGGGCTGCTGGTCGCCTTCGAGGCCCAGCGCGAGGTGACGACTGAGGATGTGCTGACCGCGATCAAGCAGACCGTTCCGCTCTCGGTGACCATGCGGGAGGACATCGAGATGGTGAGGCACTGGGCGAAGGGCCGCGCCCGGCCCGCCTCCCGCTTCGGCCTCGCGGATATTGGGGTCGAGGGCGCGGGAGACGGTCTGGGCCAGTGCACCGACTGGGTGAAGGCCGGCGTGTGGGGCCGCTAGAGCCATGAGGTCGGCCGCGGGCATCGCGACCTGCGGACAAGGTTCGGCCACCATGGCGGACGAGTAGCATAACGGCTGTCCTGGGGCTTGTTTCCACTATTCTCGGCCTGTTCCTTATGGCGTTGCCGGTCCTCGGAAGCGCGCGGTTACGTCACTGGCAGGCTGATGTTGAACACGCGCAGTCAAGGCTGTCGAGACATGCGGAAGAGGTCCGGCAGCTACTGTCGACCGTTGTGAAGTCCGGCAGCGCTAGCCCCAAGTACATCACCAGCATGATCGCGCCCTACTACTGGTTCATCGCCACGCGTCTGCTATGGAAAGTGCAGGGGTGGCTGCTCTGGATACGACGGCAGCCAGAAGATGTGCGACGTCCGCTTCTCCTGGGGCTTTCGGCTCCCGGCTTGATGCCGCGTCTGGTCCGACTGGCGTTGTGGAAAGCGGCCGACATGACTTTCGGCCGACGGCTGCGTTGGTTCCTGATCTGGGTGTATCTGGTCTTCCCTGGCGTGGTGCTGTTCGATGTGCTGGCAGAGGTCACGCGACCTTTGGTGTTCGGATATGCGGCTCTGCTGGGGGCCGCGGTGTCGTTCCTGAGCGGGATCGAGCGGCGGGGGGTCCAGTGGCTGGTCGTACTCATGGGCTTCATTGTCAGCGTTGGGGGGGCCGTCATGCACTTCCTCAGACAGGAACACCACTGGCCTTAGGTCGCCTCACGCGTATTCCCCGTTCGCCAGGAGCTTGCTCCTGACCCGATGCCCTCCGAGGGCCGCCGGAACGCCGGTACCGGGTTCCCGTTCGTCAGGAGCTTGCTCCTGACCAAACCGGGGCTAAGGCGGATCGAACTCGCCCCACCTGGACTGTCCGGTCTCCCAGTAGCTCGCGCTCGAGAACGGATATGCGGTCGGCGAAGCCGCCAGACCCGAAGCGCGCGGGTTGTCATGGATGTACTTCATGCACTCGGCGAAGTCTTCCGCGTTTCTGACCACGTGGTCGTAGAACCGGTGTGCCCACAGCCGTCCCCGCCTGCCGAGTGCAGCATTGACCTGGCGGGCGCAAATGCTGTTTACCCTCTGGACTACGCCGGGCACGCGGTGGTCACCAAGCAAGGTGACGAGAAGGTGGTAGTGGTGAGGCATGACTACAAACGCGTGGAGCAGAACAGAGCGGCCGCGCTCCCTACAGATGAGCCAGCACAGCGCCTCCGCGCGAGTTGGGTCTGCGAACCAGGCAATGCGCTCCGCCGTGCTAACAGACGCGAAGTAGGTCGCGTTCGGCAGATCAACTCTGGGTAGTCTCCGATGGAGCTTCATGGCGCGCTTGGCGGGTCAGGAGCAAGCTCCTGACGAACGGGCACAGCTGCCCCTCCTTCCGCTCGGCGTAGGTTCTTCCCTGCCGAGATCGCGTCTGTGACAGCGCTCCGCCAGATCGCTCCGTGACGAGTCTGCGCTGACCCACAGGCCAGAGCGCTCCGAAGGCTTGGCCACTCGGCCTGGTGGCCTTGCGGCTTGAGCAAGGGCCCCCATGAGCCCCTCTGCCTCCGCCGGCCGCCGTTCGTCAGGAGCTTGCTCCTGACCCGGTGCCATCCGAGGGCCGCGGGAAGGCAGGTGGCGGGTTCCAGTTCGTCAGGAGCTTGCTCCTGACCCGGTGCCATCCGAGGGCCGCGGGAAGGCAGGTGGCGGGTTCCAGTTCGCCAGGAGCTTGCTCCTGACCCGGACCTCTCAGGCGGGGACCTTCCTCCTCGTTGTCGAACTTGCACCTTGTGCCCTCCAGCCGTTTCCAGTACCTCGAGATCAGCGGCAAGGTGCGCCGGCCCACCGTGGTGGCCGAGGCCCCGGTGGCCGCGGCGCGGGTTTCCTTCCGGCTGGCTGAGGTGATCGGCTCCTTCGGCGCGGAGCTGGGCCAGTTCAGCGGCCCGGCCGGCATCGCCCTCGATCCCGACAGCAACCTCTATGTCGCCGATTCCTGTAACCACCGGATTCAGAAGATCACCCCCGGCGGTGATGTCTACGGGCTGGGCGGGCCGGAGATGCTGGTCTCTCCCCAGGGGGTGGCGGTGGACGGCGCGCGCTGCATCTACGTGGCCGAGCAGGGCGCCAACCGAGTGCAGAAGTTCGGGCCCAAGGGCCAGTTCATCCTCTCCGTAGGCGGGCCTTCCGCCAGCCGGGCGCGCTTCGCCTCGCCCACCGCGGTCTGTCTCGACTCCTATCATCACATGTACATCGCCGATACCGACAATGACCGCATCACCTGCTACACCGCCACCGGGCTCTGGCACATGGACTACGCGGGGCCGCGGGAGGAGCCGCTCTTCTCACGTCCGCAGGGGGTGGCGGTGGATGGCGGGGGACGAGTCTTCGTGTCGGACACCATGCGTCACCGCATCGTGCGCCTTGCCCCGGATGGCAGGCCGGAGCTGGTGATGGGGCGGCCGGGCCCTGGCGCCGGCGAGCTGGCCGAGCCCTGTGGCCTGGCGCTCGACCTGGACGGCGGCCTTTGGGTGGCGGAGGCGGAGAACGATCGCGTGCAGAAGTTCAGCGCCGACGGTGAGGCGGTCTGCTGCTTCCCCGAGATCCCGAGCCCCGAAGTTGACCTGCACGAACCCCGGGCCGTAGCCGTGGATGCCGCGGGCAGCCTCTACATCTCGGACTCGCTCAATCACCGCGTGCTGCGGCTGGTGGTGGACGGGGCCGGCTGATGAAGACGCGTCTGCTCGACGACGAGCTCACCTACACCGGCGCGCAGCTCCGTTCGGGATGGGTGGCTGAGGCGACCGGGCTGAGCGGCGACACGGCGGCGGCCTTCCTCGGCTCCTGCGATGTGGCCCCAGAGCACATGGTGGACCGCGAGGACCTGGAGGCCGGCGCCAGGATCGCCAGCCCCCGGATGCTCCATCTCATCATCGAGCACCCGGGAGTGGATCTGCCAAACATCACTCTCCGCCAGCGTCTGCTGATGGCGCTGGCCGGCGAGATCCTCAACGCGCATCTCGGCGAACCACTGCTTCGCCGCCAGGGCGACGACCTCTACCTGCGCGACCGCAAGCTCTCGGTCTCGGTTGCCACCACCTCGCCATCGTCGGGGCTGATCCACGCCGGTTTCAACCTTCGGGGCGAGGGCGCGCCGGTCCCTGCGATCGGGCTGGAGGAGCTGGGGGTCGCGGTCCGTGAGTTCGCCGAGAGGCTGCTGGCCGCCTACGCGGACGAGATCGAGCGCGCGCACCAGGCCTCTCTCAAGGTGAGGCCGGCGCCCTAGCCCGGCCTGGCGCGGCCGCGGCGCCTACGGGAGCACCACCGGAATGTACAGGCAATCCGTCGTTCTCTCCATTGACTTCCGGGCCTCCAGGAGTATCCTATAGCGAGTGCAAGTGGGCGAGGTGGCGAGCCCTGGCCGCGGGGAACCGCGAAGAGGGCTCGGGCTCGGCCTGATGACGGAAGGGGGTGATGCCGGACATGACTGGTCGTGCCTGGGGGGGAGGTTGAGGAGTGCGGACTGAGAGTGAGGAGAGCGAAGATGACGCTTCGTAGTCGAAGGGGTTTCACCCTGATCGAGTTGCTGGTGGTAATCGCGATCATCGCCATTCTCGCGGCGATGCTGTTCCCCGTGTTCGCGCGGGCGCGCGAGTCGGCACGGAAGATCCAGTGCCTCTCCAACATCAAGAACATCGCCCTGGCGATCAACATGTACCTGACGGACTATGACCGCTTCCCTCCATCCGAGCACCGTCAGGAGGTCTACAACTTCTTCGCCGGGCAGCCGGGCTCGGGCGGCGATAACCAGTGCCGCGTCGACAAGCCGGATGAGCGCATCTGGTGGATGTGCGACATAGCCAACCCCTATCTCCGGTGGCCGGTGATCCTGGACGAGTACACCAAGAACCGTGATATCTGGCGCTGCGCCAGCGCCAAGGTCTCGTCGGCCGCCAGCTTTATCGTGCCGGGCAAGCCAGACTGGATGGGCTATATGGCTGCCACTCAGGGTAGCTGGGGGAATGACCAGAACTTCGGCCCCTGCTACCACATGACCTTTCCCCCAGGCTGGGGCGGGGCGGTGACTGACTCCATCCTCCAGCAGGCGAACGCCGGATACGGCGGCCGCTTCGGCACCACCTCGGGCGCCCAAGGGACCTTCGAGCAAGGCATCACCGCGGGCGAGGAGAACTTCTACGACGTGAAGCTGTCTGTCCTCCAGAACGCCTCCGCCGTGCCGGTCGTGGCGGACGGCGGGATGGCGCCGAGCTGGCTCAGCCTCGGCACGGTGGCCTATCCCGACATCTGCTGCGCCGAGTGCTCGGGCATCGCCTACTACGAATGGGACGGTTGGCCGGATCCAAATGGGTGCCCTGACGGCACCTACTGCGCGGACTGCGTGGCTCTGCACGCCAACATCAACTTCGCGCGCAATCCTTCGGCCAGGGGCGGCTCTCGGCACCTGGGAGGCGTGAACATCGGCTACGCCGACGGCCACGCCGAATGGCTCTCGTCCATGGCGGTCTTCGGCAAGGCCGATGCCCGGGGCTTCGAGTACTTCGGCCCGGACTGCGGCCCCATCACCTCGTACGAGGGGCATAAGGTCACTCCGGACTGCAGCGGCATCATCCCGGGCGAGATCTTCATGTACAACCGCGCCCAGAACTGGTTCGGCCAGGACTGGTAGCAGACCAGCGCAGATCCCGCCTGAGCCGGGATAGCCGTGTGAACAAGGGCGGAGTCCGCCTCGGTGGACTCCGCCCAACTTGTGGCCCCGGCGCCCACGGGAGCACCACCGGAATCTACAGGCAATCCGTCGTTCTTTCCATTGACTTCCGGGCCTGGGGGAGTATGCTATAGGCGACGCAAGTGGGCGAGGTGGAGAGCCCTGGCCGCGGGCAACCGCGAAGAGGGCTCGGGCTCGGCCTGATGGCGGAAGGGGGTGATGCCGGACATGACTGGTCGTGCCTGGGGGGAGGTTGAGGGATGCGGACTGAGAGTGAGGAGTAAGGAGAGTTACGATGACGCTCCGTAGTCGAAAGGGTTTCACCCTGATCGAGTTGCTGGTGGTAATCGCGATTATCGCCATCCTCGCGGCGATGCTGTTCCCCGTGTTCGCGCGGGCGCGCGAATCGGCCCGCAAGATCCAGTGCCTGTCCAACATCAAGAACCTGGCCCTGGCGATCAACATGTACCTGACGGACTACGACCGCTTCCCGCCCGGCGAGCACCGGGCCGAGGTGATTGACGCCTTCGCGAACGCCCTCGGAGGGGGCCCGGTTTCCGGCGCACACTGTGGCGGGGGCGAAGAGGGGGCATGGGGGGCGGATGTCTCCAACCCGTACCTCCAGTGGCCCGTGATCCTGGACGAGTACATCAAGAACCGGGATGTCTGGCGCTGCCCGAGCGCAAAGATCGAGGCGTCCGCCGCGTTCATCACCCTGGGCCAAGACTGGTTCGGATACTTGGTGAACAACTCCGGGAAGTGGGGCGCAGCCAGTGGTATCGGCCCCGTCTGCACCCACATGTCCTTCCCCTCCGGCTGGGGCGGACAGGTGACCGACTCCATCGGTCAGCAGCAGCTGGCCAGCACTCAGGCTGCCAGGGGCGACGCGAGCTTCCAGGCCGCGGGGGTGTTTGTCCAGAGCGTCGGCGCGGGCAAGGAAAACCTCATGGACATGAAGCTGTCCTCGGTCAATGACGCGGCCAAGCTGATCGTGTTCGCCGATGTGCCGACTCCTGCCGACTGGCTGAGCATCCCGCGCATCGCCTATCCTGACATCTGCTGCGCGGAGTGCGCGGGCATGTCCTACTACGTGTGGAGCGGCTGGCCGGACCCGAACGGCTGCCCGGACGGCAGCTACTGCGCGGAGTGCGTGCCTCTGCACGCCAACAACAACTGGGCCAGAGATCCCAACGCGCAGAAGAGCGCCACCCGGCACCTGGGCGGCTCCAACGTCGGCTTCGGCGACGGCCATGCTCAGTGGTTCTCTGCCAGGGCCCTCGCCGCGGCCAGCGATCAGGGCAACATCGAGGGCGTCGGCTACACCTGCCCCAGCAGCCTGAAGGCCTGGGAAGGCGTGTACGCGAACTGTGGCGGCACCCCGGACGCCGGCATCACGTGGTTCCACAACGACAACATCGGCTGGGACGGCGTGCTCCATTAGTATCAGTAGAGCACAGGAGTAAGCCCCGGCTTCGCCGGGATATCTGTGTGAGCAAGGGCGGAGTCCGCCTCGGGCGGACTCCGCCCAACTTGTAGCCCCGTGGGGCAGGAGGTTGCCGCCCTCCCGGCAAACCCGGCGGATACCCGTTGGTCAGGAGCTTGCTCCTGACCTCGAGCACGGTAATCCGAGGCCCTCTGCGATGGTCTCTCTAGGCGCTGACTACCCTTACTCGAGTGCGAGCTACTGCGAGCGCGGCGTATCTCCGTGGGGGGAGTTCGACCCGCCTTAGATGGCAGGAGCAAGCTCCTGCCGAACAGTAGGGGCCGGTGGCAGGAGCAAGCTCCTGCCCGACAGTTATGACCGCACCTATCGCCGAGATCTTCTCCTCCATCCAGGGCGAGGGGTTGCTAATCGGGGAGCGGCAGGTCTTCCTCCGCTTCGCCGGCTGCAACCTCTGCTGCGCCTACTGCGACACTCCCGCCGCGCGCGCCGCGCCGGCGGCCGGCCGCGTGGAGCGCGCGCCCGGGACCGGAGAGTTCGAGGAGCTGGCCAATCCGCTCGCGCCGGATCAGGTCGCCGAAGCGGTCCGCCGCCTGGTGCGACCGCAGCCCGGCCTGCACCATTCCGTCGCCCTCACCGGCGGCGAGCCGCTGCTGCACGCGGCCTTCCTGGTGGAGCTGATTCCGATGCTCGGCGACCTGGGTCTCAGGGCTTATCTCGAGACGAACGGGACGCTGCCGGAAGAGCTGACGCGGGTGATCGCATACCTCGACGTGGTCTGCGCTGACATCAAGCTGCCCTCCGCCACCAGGGAAGTGCCTCTCTGGGATGACCACGGGCGCTTTCTCTTCGCGCTGGCCGGGAACGAGGACCCGGCCCGGCTCGACTTCTGCAAGTGCGTCGTGACCGCGGACTGCGGCCGGGAAGAGGTGACGCGGGCCGCCCGGCTGATCGCGAGCGTGAACCCGGAGATGGCCCTGGTGCTTCAGCCCGTGACTCCGACCAGACCCGAGATCGCACCCCCCTCACCGCACCAGATGCTCGAACTCCAGGCGGCAGCCAAGCGCGAGCTGGCCCAGGTCCGCATCATCCCGCAGATGCATCGGCTGGGGGGGTACCTGTAGGGCGGGCATTTCTATGCCCGCCACGACGGACGGCAGAAGACGGCGGGCGTAGGAACGCCCGCCCTACAGCGCTAGTCCAGCGCGGCCAGGATGGCGCCCACCACCAGCGGCGCAGCCTCGCGAATCTTCTGCTGATCCTCCGGCGGCTGCTGCTCCAGCCAGCGCTTCACGCGGGGCTGGCTCAGCAGCGCGAGGGCCGCCTCCTCCGGGCTCGCAAGCACATCCAGGAACCAGAACAGCCGTCGTGCGTAGTCCAGCACCTTCCAGAACCGGGTCATGTCGAGTCACCTCCCGATGGGGTTTGGATCTCCACCTCGCCCGCCTCCAGGCGTGCGGCCACGCGGCCGCCCAACGCCTCTGCGATCTCGCGCACCGGGGCCACCGCGCGGCCCTCGTGCAGAAAGCCTTCGGCGACGCGCTCGCCGTCCACGAGAATGCTGATGGGCTGCACCGGCTGGGCCAGGTCCACGATCTCGAAGTGCATCGGGTCGGGCTCTCGCCACTCGCCGCCCCAGGTGAACCCCTGGCGGCCGAAGGCCGCGATCAGGCGCGGGTCCTGGCGCGCCCGCGAGCCGAACGGGAAGAGCCGCGCGTTCACATCCACCGCGATCCCCCAGGAATGCCGCGAGAGCGGCCGGCGCGGGTCCCATCCCATGTGGCGGGGCGTAAAGCAGCCGTCGAAGGTGTTGACGAGATGGCCTAGCTTCCGCGCCGCGAGATCGGCCAGGGCACGCTCCAACGCCGGAGCGACCTTGCTGTGACACCGGATCACCGAGAGCGGCCGGCCGCCCCCATCGCGGAGTTCGAAGGGGGGCGCCAAAGAGACGATGCTCTGGCGCACCCACTCGCCGAGCATCTCGATCGCGCCGCGGCGCGCGGGATCGTCCCGCCAGGCGAAACGGCCGAAGGTGCGCTCCACCCACTCCTGGTCGCGCACCATCATGCGCCTCTTTCCGCGCCCAGGCGGGCCGCGATCTTGTTGAGGGTATCGAGCAGCCGGTCCTGCCAGCGGCGTTGGTCCTCGGCGTGCGCGGTCAGGCAAACATCGAAGCGCGCCAGCGACTCCGTCAGGTGGCCCATGTGATTCTGGATCACCTGCGCGAAGCTCTCACCGGTCGCCCGCGCCGTCTCCATCTGCGCCCGGAGCTGGTCCTTCAGCCCGCGGACGGTGGAGTCGTGCGAGGCCATCATCCGCCGCAGCGTCCACCAGAAGAGCCAGGCCAGTACCCCGGCGAGGCCGTACTCCTTGAGCATGGCGAGCGCATCGAAGGCGGTCTTGGTCATGGCGAACTCATCTCCATCGGCAGAATGCGGACCGCGATGCGGCCATCCGGCGTGAGGAACGGTACGCCCCGCCAGTCAACGCGCTCCGCTCTCATCACCGCCAGGACGCGCTCGACCCGCTGGCGGAACCGTTCCTCCTGTAAGCGGCTGATCTCATCATCGGAAAGCCCTTGCTCGTCCATCACGGACGCCTCCTCTTCACGTCAGGGCGACGTACCCCGACTTCACCGCGCCGCCGCTGTACTTGCACTTGAAGTAGAGCCGGTGGTTGGTCTCATCCAACCAGACGTTCACCTGGCTGCTGCCCAGGTCCCCATCCGCGGCGGCCGCGTTCGCCGCGCCCACGATGGTGGAGCCGCTGGCGTGCAGCCGCGCCTTGGGCGCGGTCACCCCAAGGCCCACCTGCCCCGTGCTGTCCACGCGCAGGCGCTCCGAGCCGCCCGTGATCACCGCGATCACGTCCGCCGCGGTCTCGGTCAGGTAGCTGTTGCCGCCGCCGTCGAGGTAGAGGCACCTGGTCGCGGGGATCGAAAGATGACCCGATAGCTGCCCCCAGGTGACTGTTCCCGCGTCCTTTCCCTTCAGCGTGAGGATCGGGTCATAGTCCGTGTAGTTCGAGTTGGGAGTGCCGATGGTGATGACGCCGCTGTCGTTCTGGGATGAGCCAGGCCTGGCGTTGATGTAGGCGGCGAGCCGCAGATTCGCGGGGAGTTCCGACACCGTCGGCTTGACCGCCCGGAACGTGATCTGCGCGCCGCTCGCGTTGCTGATGTTGTCAATCATCAGGTTGGGCGAGCCGATCCCATTGGTCTGCTGATCCTGAAGGTGAAGGCGGTAGGAAGTGCTGGAGAGACCCACCGCCGCTTTGCCCACCACCGCCAGCAGATTGCTGGCACCGTTCCAGAGCAGACTCCCACCTGCGCTGAGCGCACCGCCGGCGCCAACGTAGACCACGCTGCCTGCCGCCAGACCGGACAGCTTCAGGCCTGCGAACTCCGGCGCGCCGCCCGTATGAAGTGCGGTCAACTGGGCGGTCCCGTCAGTTAAGGCCGCGTAATCTGCCTGCAACAGGTGGTAATAGGCCCCGGCGGCTCCGCCCTGGAGATCGGGCAGGCTGTTGTGCAGCTTGGCGGTCACATCCACCCAGTCGGAGCCGTCCCAGCCGCGCCAGAGGCCGCGGGCCTCATCGAAGTAGATCGTGCTCTTCTGCGGACCCGTGGGCTCCTCGGCGAGCACGGGGAAGACGCCGATCCCGGCCGGGTCGGACGATGCGTCCTCGGCCATGCTGGGCCCGATCACCCAGGGCGCGCCGGACTGCCCGGCCTCGTACTGGACCGCCACCCAGTCTCCGACGCGGGGCAGATAGCCGGAGACAATGGGGACTTCCTTCAGGTCCAGAGGGTTGTTGCGCGCGTCCAGCCCGAGGCGCAGGTCGGCCTGGTTGCCACTGACCGCGATCACCTGTCCCCGCTCGAACAGCCGCCGCGACCGCTTCTGGTAGGGGTCGGTGGCGGCGAGCTGACCGAAAAGATCGGGGTGAAGCGCAGGCTCCAAGTCTGGGGTCATCATGCTCTCCGTTGAGAACGCGGATCACGTAGGGCAGGCCTGCCCTGAGCTTGCCGAAGGGAGCGTGTCTCCTGCCCTAACGAATGTCGCCGAAAGGAGTAATGGGCGACATTCGTCAGAGAGCCAGGTAGTGTCTGGAGAAAGACGTTCGCGCAATGTTGCTCCATTGCGCGAACGTCGGCACTTCTCAGCGCGTCACGTGCGCGGTCGAGCTGGGCCAGCTCTCGAAGTCGTTGCCGGGGTCGTAGAAGGTCACCTCGTAGTAGATGTCTCCCCACAGGGCGGCCGCCCCGTAGTCTATCCATGACACGGCTTGCGATCCGGGCTGGGTACGGCCGGCGATCAGGGCGAAGGGGCCGGTGCTGACCTGCGACCGGTAGATGTTGTAGCAGGTGTTGTCGGGCGCGGGCAGCCGCGGGTGCCAACTCAGGTAGGGGCGTTCCAGCCCCCAGATGGTCACGAGGTGCGCGCTCAGGCTCTGCGGCTGCCAGGCGGCCTCGGCCTGGGTGGGCGTTCCGCCGCTCTGGGGCGCGCAGGGCACCGGACCGGCGAACTCGCCCAGCACCTCGGTCTCGGTGAACCCGGCAACCTTGAACCAGTAGGTCTGTGCGTTGGTCAGGCTTGCTATCACCACCGGCGGCGCGGCCGCGCTCGCCACGTCGGCATAGCTCCCGCCCATGCTCTGCGCCTCGAACACCCGATAGCCGATCACGCTGACATCGGCCGTTTCCTCCGCCCAGTTGAGGGAAACCCCGCTCTCCATCGGGGTCGCCACCAGGCTGTCGGGCGCGCTGGGGACGCGGCAGCGGTAGCCGCGAAGCTCCAGGGTCATGGTGTGCTCGCCGTAGCGGTGGCCGGTCTGTCGGTGGGTGACCGCGTCCACCCGGTAGAGGCGCTCCGGCCCCGAGTGCGTGCTGCCGCTGTGGACCACGCTCACCACCCGCCCGGGGCGCATGAAGACATCACCTATCACCACGCCCGAGCCGGTCGGCTGGACCCAGCTGTAGTCGCGCCGCATGGAGTTGGCGAGCTGGCGGGCGAGCCGCGCCGTGCGCAGCGTGGGCTCGAAGAGCGTGAACAGCCGCGGACCGTAGCGAGCGATGCTCTCCGTGTCCTCCACCTTGGCCGAGATCTCTCGATTGCGGGCATCCCTGCTCTTCACCACGATCCGGTTCCGCAGGTTGATGCCGGACACCGACGGCGCCCATCCCAACAGGTCGCGGCCGGCGAGATAGGTCTCCTCTCCGCTCTGCGAGACCCAGTCGAGATCATGGAGGGTGTAGATGCCGTCGTCATCCGCCTCGAAGACCCAGCCGATCATCTTGGCGAGCTGCGCGCAGGCATCCAGCACGGTCGCATTCTGCTCGCTCCATTTCGGCATGATGAATCCGGTCGCATCGAGCGCGTAGTCCTCGGCCTCCAGCGTGGCTTCATAGCGCGGGTTGGCCAGCAGGTCCTCGACGATAGCCTCAATCGGGGCCTCCGCGTAGTGATCGAACACCTCGATGAAGAGATCGGCCAGGCGCTTGCTAGCATCGCGCACCTGGCCCAGATGGACCACGCCGCGGTCGGTGGCCTGCTGTGTGATCTCGTCGCCCAGCACCCCGGTGAAGGTGGTCTTCAGCCAGTCCACGGTGGTGGAGGCGTCGTAGAGCGCCACCTCGTCGAGGCAAAGCCAGGCCTGGTCGGACTTGGGGTGGAAGGTGAACTGCACTCGCGCCACGTCCTGCTGGTGCAAGTCCAGGGCGTAGAGGTAGTGGCGCCTGCCCATGGGGTCGTCGCGCAAGTGGTCCGCGAGCAGCGGCGCAGTGCACGTCCCCCCGCTCCCGGCCAACGTCACCGAGGCCGAAGCCGGCAGCAGCACGTCGGCCACCGAGCGGCTGAGCATGCTCACGGATACGGAGTGGATGTTGCGCGCCGGCGCCAGAGTGAAGGTGATCGTCGCCGGCACGCCCTGCCAGCCGACCCAGGCGTCATCGTCCTCGTTGCGGATCTGGCCGAAGCCGCCATCGGTAAGCTCGCCGCCCCGCAGCGATCCCGGCCTGGTGGGTGTGGGGCTGCCGCAGTCATAGGCCAGACCGTAGGCCAGGTTCGGGTACAGCTCCACTCCCTGGCGGAGGCGGATCGGCCGGCCCTCGTCGAGCAAAGGATCGTACTTGCTGGTCACATCGTAGTTCCAGCTGCTCGCCAGGTTGTCCCGCGCCAGCATTCCATCCACGTTGTCCAGCGTGATGTCCGTGGTCGTAACCGCTTTCAGGCGGCGGGTGATGGTGAGCGGGAAAAGCAGGCGGTCGGAGAGGTCCCACCAGGCGTCGTCTCGCCGGTACGCGATCTGCGCCAGGGGCCGGCTGTCGGCGAAGAACTGGCTCGCCTTGACATCCATCTGAGTCGGCTGATAGCCCTGCACCGTGAGCCGCGGGTAGCCCTGGTAGCGCTCGTAGGGTTGCCCTCCCCGGGTGACGCGGAGCTCGATGTCCAGGCCGGCCGGGGCCAGCCCGTCAACCGCCAGGCACCAGAGATCCTCGGTGAAGCCCTTGGGCCCATAGACTGCGGGGTCGGTGGCGAACTCGCTCTGTCTCGCCTGCCCGCCTATGAAGGTGCCGCTGCCCGCGTTCGTGGGAGTGGAGAGCCGCTGGGTGGTGATCGCGGCGCCGTCGCTGAACCAGGTGCTGGGGTGGAAGACCGGCGCGTCGTAGGGCGGCGCGGCGAAGGCGCCGACCGGCCACCACCGGTTCGTGCCGACCAGGCGGTACTGCAGTTGGCGGGAGGCCGACAGGGAATGGTTGCCGAGGTGCTGCGATTGCGCGCGCAGCAGGAAGTGAGCGCCGGGCGCGACCGCTGCCAGGTTGCTGTCCTCGGAGCGCAGAGGCGAGCTGCTGGCGGGCGGCCCGTCATCTTCGAACCACTGGAAGTGGGTCTGTCTCATGGGGGAGGTGGACATCAGATCTCGCCTCCCAGTCCGGCCGCCGGCACCACCACGCTGTTGAGCTGGAGCACTCGGCCCAGCGCGCCGGCGAAGGCCCGCGCCGCCTGCTCACCCGCCTCCGCCCCGCCGCCGCTGATCTGCACTGACCCTGGCAGCAGGGCGACGATCACCGGGTTGAGCGTCTGCTGTGACCTCGACGACCCGCGCATGAAGGGCCAGAGGGTGGCCCACTGGAGAGTCCCGAGCCCGCCCCGCGCTCCCCGCGCGAGGTTGTAGAGGTAGGCCTCGATCTCGAAGCCCTCCGGGGTATTGAGCCACTGGCGGCGCAGGGTCTCCTGCTCCTGCCAGGCGCGCCGGGCCTCCGCCTGGCCGCCATCGTCACTTCCGCCCAGCAGTCCCCCCAGCATCCCGCCCAGGAGCGCGCCCACCGGCCCGCCGACCGCATAGCCGATCGCCCCCGCGATCGTCCCATAGAGTTGGGCGCGCTGTCCGCTTCCGGTCACCGCGGCCCCCATCCGACCGTAGCCGGTGCCCGGCAAACCGCCCCCTCCGGGCAGGCCCAGCAGAGAGGCGGGCGCGCTCGCGCCCTGAGTCTCGCCTCCAGCCAATAGGCTATCGCGCCGCAGCGCCCGCAGGAAGCCGGTCTCGATCGCCTCCGCGGTGAGCTCTCGGTCGCGCGCTCCGCCGGGCCCCGCCCCGGAAGAGAGAGCGGAGGCGGCCGCCAGCATAGTGCGCGAGGCGGCCAGCATGTTCTCGGCCGCTTCGGGCAGCGCGGTGTCACTGATCAGAGGCTGGATCGGGGTCAGCTCGTCGCTCGGGAACGCGGCTCCGGCCATCTTCATGCTCCTATCAGATCCTCTCTGCCAGGGCACACCTCTTCCTCGTCGTACAGGAGGGCGATTGCCTCCTTCAGCCACCAGGGCAGATTCAGCAGGTCCTGATCGAGGGGGTGTCGGTAGGCGCCCGGATAGCGCCGGCAGATCAGGTCATTCAGGCGAAAGCCGGGGTGGCGGCTCAGCCTTTTGGGAGTGACTCGCCCTGCGACGACTCCAGCTCGCGGTAGGGGCGGCGGAGTTGCTCCTTGACCGCGGGATGCAGCGCCTGGACCTGCTCGATGCTCTCGAAGTAAGGCCGGGCCTGGTCATCGGCCCGGCGCAGCGCGCGCAGCAGCACCCAGTCGTCACAGGTTCGGGCGAAAGCGTTCCAGCACTCGATGTCTACGCGGCGGGGCCGGGCCAGCTCTGCCAGCTCCTTCCGGTCCATCGCCAGCAGCTCGGCGCGGCGCGCCTCCACCACTTCGGCCAGCCGCTCTGTTCTGGCCTCGCTCAGCTCCTGGCACCGGGCGCGATGCTCCTCCATCCGGCGCGCGAAGTCCTCGTCCTTCTCGCCGGCCGCCCGGTCCTGGCGCGGCCTGACCGGGTCGGAGATCTCGCGCCGCAAGCGCGCCTCCATCGGGGCGCGCTCGGCGGCCAGCGCCAGCTCGGCCACCTCCGAGGCGGGCGCCAGCATGAGCGCCTCCATCAGCGCCTCCGCGCGCTCGCTCCCGGGCCGGAACTCGAGCAGCTTTCGCTGCATCGCCTCGTGCCCGCGCTCCATCGCTTCGGTCCGATCGCCGAGAGTCTGGAGCCACACCTCCTCATGGCGGCCGCCGAACTCGACCCGCACGAGCTTGCCCCAGATGCCCATCTGGCTCAGGTCAATGCGCTCTGTGGATGATCCGCCCATGGCCCTGTTCTCAGTAGCTCGACTTCGTGTTCGAGAGGCGGCAGCGCGCGTCGAGGGGAGGCTGCTGGCTGGTGTCGAGCAGGGCCTCGAAGGCGATGTCGTACACCAACCGCCCGGGCGCCAGGGGCGCGTCGGCCGAGAAGTAGCGCACCTGCGGCAGCTCCATCTCCAGCGCGTAACCCCAGGTGCCGACGAGTGAGGGCCCGGAAACGTGGAAGCGCAGGCTGGTGGACAGGCCGGTGGTGAAGGTCTCGTAAGCGGCAGTGGACTCGAACGCCATGGTCATGCGGCCGCCGACCGAGAAGGCCCCGGCCGGCAGTCTGCCCAGTCTCCCGGCCGCGCCGGCGGTCCAGATGTCGTCCACGAGGCCGTTGTTGAACCGCACCAGGAATTCCTCGACCTCATAGCTCGGCAGGCCGTCAACGGTGGCAGTGAAGCCGTTGTAGTGGAGAGGTTGGTCGGGAGTATAGGAGGGAGAGGTCGGAGAGACCAGCGCCTCATCGCGGCCGCGCAGGTCAACATCGGCGGTGAGATTGCGTCCCGGCGCCAGCGAGAGGGTAAGCTGGTTCACTCGCGCGCCCGCCACTCGGCGGCTGGTCAGGCCCCCCATGTTCTGCTCGAGGGTGAGCGAGGGCAGGAATGTGGTGTCACAGCGGGTGAAGGTGTGCTGGTAGACCGCGGCCGTGCCGGAGGAGGCGACCAGGCTGGTGGTCACGGTGCCGAAGGTCGCCTTCGCTAGCTCTCCCATCGCCCCCGCGCAGACGTCGAAGCTGATTGCTCCCGAGCAGAGCATCGCCCCCGGCCGGACGCGCCGCCGCGCCCGCGTCCCGCGCACCGCGTTCGCCACCTCCAGCCCGATCACCGGTTTCACATCCGCGTGTGTCGCCTCCAGGTAGACGGCCGCTGTCGCCGGCTGCCCCCAGGTGGATTCGAGCGCCAGACCCACCGCGCCAAGCTGTCCCATGCGACTCGACATCATGACCTCCTGTGCTTCAGTCTTCAGCGTGAAGAAGCAGAACCGAGCGGGGTCAGGGCGTCCTCTGCTCGCAAGTCACCACCAGCGCGGCCTGCGCGTGCCAGTATGACTCGATCTTGGCCCGCGCCCGGCGCACCAGGCTCGCGCTCATCGTCCTCACCAATCCGCCCAGCGTGGGCGCCGCCCGCAGCGCGTCCTCCACCGCCTCCACGTAGGCGAACAGGAGGTCCTCACACGCCTGGCCGCTCTCCAGCGAGCGCACCGCCACCTGCACCTCGAACTGGTAAGCGTGATCGTGCCGGTTGCCCGCCCATCGCGCCCGCTCCGCCCCCGCGGGATCGGCGAAGAACACCCCCAGCGCGGGGTAGCGCGTCGCCGGCAGTCGCGCGAGGGCCTCGCGGTCGCGCAGCACCGACTTCACCTCGGCCAGCGCAGGCGCATTGATCAGCACCGCGCAGACCGCCTCTCGGATCGGCACGAATCGCGTGGACTGGGGATGCGGCATCCTGATCTCCTCTCGCGCTAGCGCTGTTGGTCCAGCCGCAGCAGACGATCCGCGGCCGCTGTCCGCCGTGTGTACTCCGCCTCCTCGGCGCGGCCGGGCTGGCGGTAGTAGTACTCGTAGCCCACCAGTACCGGCTGATTGGCCCCGATCCGGCCGGCCGCCAGGCGCTGCACCCGGCCCGCGCGGTGATCCACCTGGTAGTCCTTGACCTCGTCGTGCCGGTAGCCGGGCTCGTACTCCTCGCGATCCTCGACATAGGTGAAGCTGGCCGATTCGTTCGTGACTGTGACGCTGCCGGCAAGCAAACCGCGGTGGGCCAGCTCGATCCAGCCGCCTTCCTCTGTCGGCATCACGACTGCCTCGCCGCTCACCACGACGGTCCCGAGATCCAGGTCGCCGCGGCGCAGCAAGTCCAGCCCGGCCTCGAACTCCTGGCGATAGGGGTCAGGTTCCTCGGCCGGCTGGTTGCCGAGCTGAAGCGCGCGGCGGGCCCGCGCCAGCGCCCCGATCGCCGCCAGATCGCGGACGCGAGGCGGCACCGGGCTGAACGGGACCTCGTAGTCCCCGGCCCGGCTGGCCTCCTCCACCTCCGCCTCCGCCTCGGCGATGCAGGTGGTGAGGTTGAGACTGCTGGACGAGACATCCGGGATGACCTCCGCGGTCATCCCCACCGCCCGCAGGCGAACATCATTGGGTGTGCAGTATGGCATGGTGATCTCCTCAACGTGAGGTACCCGGCCGCCGGGCCCGCCGCAGGCGGGCTCTTGCCCGCGGCCTAGGCCACCTCCTCAAACGGAAACTCCTCCCCCGGCCTCGCCTCCTCGAGTAGGTCCTCCAGGTGATGCTCCAGGAACTCCCGCGCCTCGACCTCATCGAAGAAGCGCCGGTACTGCGCCGCCTCTGTCATCCTGAGCGCAAGCGAAGGATCACGACGTTCGTCGCTTCCGCCCAGGACCAGGGAGTACCGGAGCCCAAATCCCTCCCCCAGCAGCTCCAGCGCCGACTGGTACAGCGGGAAGCTGTAGGAGTGCAGCGGATCGTGCGGCGAGCGGAAATGCCCCCGGTGGATCTCCACCGCCCGCTCCAGGTAGCCGCGCGCCTTCTCCGTCATCTGCCCGCGCGTTCGCTCCAGCTCGTAGCGCGCGAGGTGAACGTAGTCGCGCGCCAGGAACACCAGCCCGAGCCGGCGGTTGGGATGCCGCCGCCGATCCTTCAGCAGCAGAGGTAGGTTGCGCAGGAACCGCCTCCGCCGGATAGTCTCGGTGATGTAGCCGTCGTGCACGATGTGCACGTCACCCAGGACCACCGCAGGCGTGACTCCCCGGTTCAGCTCGGTCTCCGGGTGCTCGTGCACGCACCCGAAGAACCGCACCCCGCGGCGGTTGCGGTAGAGCCGCACCGGCACATCGGGCTTGAACTGCGCATCAATGGCATGGTGATGCTGGCGGATCACGTAGCCGTTGTACATGTTGTCGCGCAGGTACTTGGCGAGGTGCTCACCTCCCAGCAGGTACTCGTCGGCATCTACCCACAGGATCCAGTCCTTGGTCGCCTTCTCCACGCTGCGATTGCGGGCCGCCGCGAAGTCATCTTCCCAGGAGATCTGGCAGACCTGGTCGGTATACTCCCGCGCGATCTCGACCGTGCGATCGCTCGATCCCGTGTCGCATACGATCAGCTCGTCCGCAATCGGCTTCACACTGTCGAGGCACCGATAGAGCGTGCCCTGCGCGTTCTTCACGATCATGCAGACCGACACGGTCTGCCGCTCGCCGACCCCCGGCCGCGCCAGCAACTCGCCGAAGACTTCCTCCCATTCCGCCGCGATGGTGGCCCACTGGTAGCGCTGCTCGATCCGCCGTCGCGCCGCCGATCCCATCTCCGCTCGGCGCGCTTCATCCGCCAGCAGGCCGGCGACAGCACCCACGAACGCCTCGGCGTAGGCCTCGCTGCGCGGATCGCCAGGGACCAGCACCCCGGTCTCGCCGTCCGCGACGCTCTCCTTGAGCGCGCAGTACCGCGAGGCGACCATCGGCGTGCCGCACGCCGCCGCCTCCAGCGCGCTGATGCAGCTCACCTCCGGGAACGTGGAGGGGTAGACCACCAGGGCCGAGCGCGCGATCTCGCGGTAGAGATCGCGCTTGCTCAGCGGACCCAGCAGCTCCACATCGGGAAGCTGCTCGGCCGCTCGCCGCAGCGCCTCGAGGTAGCCGGCCATCTGCGCGTCAGCGGCCGGATTCTCGTAGTGCGCGATTGCCAACTCCGCCTCGGGTCGCCGCCGTTTCAGCGCGGGCCACAGATCGAGCAGCACGTCCAGCCCGCGCTCGGGCCGGCTGGTGTAGAGCAAGCGATAGGGCTCTCGCTCCACGCCGGCGATCGCCTCGTCCACCACGCTCAGGTCCACGCCGTTGCGGGTCACTACGTACCGATCCTCCCGCACGCTGAGGTGCCGCATGAACTGCGACTTCTGGAACTCGGAGAGCACGAACAGCCCGTCCACCTTGAACATCAGCGACATCACGTGCGGCGCGACCTGCTTCAGCATCAAGTCGTGGTTCCAGAGGAGGTTGACCTTCGACCGGATCGGCGCCGTCAGCCCGCGGAGGTGGCGGCAGCAGATGAAGACATCGCACGAGCCACCCTCGACGAACCCCGGGAACTCGGCCAGATCCCGGTAGCCCACGCCGTCATACTCGCCCGGCCGCTCGCACCGGCAGAACACGCGCACCTGGTGCCCGCGTCGCGCCAGATCCCGCGCCATGAACACCACCGCGCTCTCCGACCCACCGAGCGAGCGCTCGAACGGCGTCTCGCCATCGAATGGCAGGCCCTCGGTGTAGATGACGATGTCCACCTCGCCTCCTCAGACTCGCGTTGGACAGGAGCTTGCTCCTGTCCAGTCCGCCCAAATGGCGAGCGGCGGACGCCTTCTGGCGTCCGCCGCTCATGCGCGTGCTCAGATGCGTAGGGCAGGGGTGTACCTCCTGCCCTGCTTGTCGCCTAGCTCACCCCCCGCTCCCGCAGCATCCTCACCGCATTCCCGCCCAGGATCTTCACCTTCGTCTCGTCATCGAAGTCGGCCTTCTGCACCCGGGCGATCACCCCGGCGGGATCGTTGATGGTGTGGTCGCTGCCGAAGAGCACCCGGTCCGGCCCGGCACACTGCACCGCCAGCTCGAGAATCCCCATCCGTTGATACCCGTGCCCGCAGATGTCGAGACACAGGTTCCTATGCTTCGCGGCCAGCTCGCAGCGCCTCCTGCACTCCTCCGGCGAATCGCCGAGGTGCGCCAGCACGAACGTCACCTTCGGGAACTCGCCGCAGATGCGATCCATCTCCGTTCCCTCGGAGTGAATCTGCACCACCAGGTTCAGGTCGCTGGCGAGGGTCATGGCATGCGCGAAAGCCTCGGTATCATACCGGTAGCCGCTGGCATATCCGCACAGCTCTCCGAGCCAGACCATCCGGAGTGCGTCGTGACAGCGCCGCATCTCGCTCAGCGCCTCGTCACCCAGGTCCGTATTCACCAGACAGGCCGGCGTGACCATGGGATACGCGGCCGCGGCCTGCGCCGATTCATTGTTCCCCGCGATCATCTCCTCCGGCGTCCGCGCCAGCTCCCCGCGCATCGAGTTCACGATCGCGCGGTCAACTCCGCAGTGCCTGAGGTAGCGCACCGCGTGATCGAGGTCCGGCGTGCACGGCGCCCATTCCCACACTCGCTCCAGCCCAGGTGACGGCAAGTGCACGTGACAGTCGAGGATCATCTCATCTCGCCTCCCGGCATCGCCGGAGGATTCGCCGACCCCGTTGGCTGTCCTCGCATGCGGGCCCGCCCGAGGGCGGGCCCGCATGGCCGGCTTCCCGTTTCCGGGAAGCCGGAGGGAGGAGGCGGCGAGGCGAGGCTCGGCAGTTGCAGAGCCGTAGGACAGGAGCTTGCTCCTGTCCCCGCTGCTCTCTCTAGGCCAGGTTGTAGAGCATCCCGTGTCCGTTCTCGTTGCGCAGCTCGAGGCTGTACTCACCCACGACCTGCCCGCGCAGGTAGTCGCCGGCCTTGGCCAGCTCCTCATAGCGGAAAGAGCGGCCGGCTAGCGGCACCACCTTGATGCGGCTGGAGTCGAGCACGAGCACGCTGTCGTCCGGCAGCCACCGGTTCATGATCACGCGCTGGCTGCCGAAATCGCTCTCGTAAACCTCGACCACATTGCGGTAGGCGTTGGCGTCATTGGTGACGTGGATGCGGCTGCTGTTCCAGCCCGAGATGATCCGCTTCTGCTTGGGCGGCGCCACGATCAGGTCCACCTCTCTGCTCCCCTGGTTGTAGCAGGACTGGAGCAGGTCGCCCAGCGCGGCCTCGGTCAGGGTGCCGCAGCTCGTGACATTGGTCGCCAGCGAGCAGACGATCCCTGCCATGGTGCGCCGGGCGGTGTCGGAGCCGATGGTGGCGACGTCAGTGCGGCCCAGCAGGATGGTCTTCTCGAGGTCCCGCAGCAGCTCGCGCAGGCGCATCACCTTCGCGTCGGCCAGCTTGTCGCCGGTAGTGATCCAACCCACCGCCTGCGCGGTGCCGGAGATCTTCACCCCGACCTTCATGATCTGGCAGTAGTTTGACTTGCGGACCTGCCGGGTGGTGCGGTCCTCGTCGGTCTCCTCACCCTCCAGCGCCGCGTTGCCGATGATGGTGGCCTTCGCGCCCGCGGTGTGCGCCGCGGCCGACGTTCCGCCATAGCCGCGGCTGACGCCGATGGTGGTGGTCTCGGAGACCGAGTTGACCAGCATCACCTCCTTGTCGAGCTGCACGATGTCACCCGCGCGGAAGTAGCTGGCGTGCGCAGGAGTCAGCACGCTCTGGCCGGTGGCCGAGGCCACCGCGGTCGAGACCACATCCGTGGTCGGGTTGAGCGTGTCCTCGAGCCACTCGTGCTTCACGTTGGTGGCGGGCTGATCGCTCGCGCCGACCACCTCCAGCAGCGGTGTCTCGAAGGGCGCCAGGAAGGCGACGAGATCGGACACATTCTCGCCGATCCCCTCGAAGTTGTCGTACGTCGCGAGACCGTTGAACGGCATTCACAGGCTCCTTGTGCGCCGCCCGGAATGGTGCAGCGCGCTGCGGACGTTCGCCCAATAAGGTTACATTGGGCGAACGTCTTCCTCCAGGCATGCGCTGGCTTTCTGATGGGTTTCGCCCCTGCTTCTCTGGGCGAAACCCGCTAGTGGTTGGGTCTCACCTTCTCGCGAAGATGGGCGTACTCGCGCAGGGCGCGGCGGTCTCCCCGCGCCGCCTCGCCGGCGAGGCGCTGAAGACGCGCCTCATCGCCGCCGGCCGGGTTCGGGGGGTTGGTGTTGGTGAAGCCGCGCGGCGCGGGCCGCGACAGCTTCTCCGCAATCGGCTTGAGCTTGTCGAGGTAGCCGCGGACCAGCTCGGGCTCGCCCTCTGGCACGAGGTCGAGCAGCTCCGAGGGCAGAGTGGACCGGGCGAAGAGCGAGAGTCGCTCCGCCCGCCACTCCGCCTCCGTGGCGCGGGCCGTGGCCTCCTCCCGATCGCGGGAGACACGGCTGACTTCGGCCTCGCGCTCGGCGCGCAAGGCCACCAGCTCTTTCTCCAGCTTCTCGGCCTGCCGCCGCCAGTAGAACTCCTGCTTCTCCTGCGGCGACTGTCCCTGAGAAACCTGAGGCGCCTCCGATGTCGGCGACGCCTCGTTCCCTTCGCTCTCCTGCTGCGCGCCTTGGGCGCGACCAGGGTGTTGAGACATGAATGGCTCCTTTTCCTGTAGGGCGGGCATACCTATCCCCGCCGGAATCTCCTTCGCTCACGCCGCCCCAAACAGCGGCGCGGCCGCCGATGGCGGCCGCGCTGTGATTCGCCGGTATCTCGGACCTGCTATCTCAGATTCCAGATCTGAGATTCGCTACTTTGGCTGTTGGTCTTCTTTCTTCCGCGGCTTCGGCTTCCGCCGCAAGCTCTCCAAGGCCTCCACGTCCTCGCCCCAGTGCTCCTCGATCACATCTCTCGGCACGCGGGCGAGCACGTAGCTGACCACCAGCCCCACGAGCAGCACGTCATCGAGGTAGCCCACCCCCGGTATCCAGTCCGGGATCAGGTCGAGCGGAGACGCGAGATAGACCGCCGTCCCGGCCAGCACCGCCTTCACCGTCCACGGCACCCGCGGGTCCCGCGCCAGATGATAGACGAGCTTGGCGAGGCGGGGGAGGAGCGTCACAAGAGATGGACGCCTATGTGCCTGCCCTGTCTCGCCGGACTCGCTCACCCTGTTGGCCTCGTTCCACCGCTGCTCGCCGTTGCCGCATCCGCATCCACCTTCCGCAACTCCTCCTGCACGTCCTCTACACCTCGCTCGGCGGCGACGGTGGCGCGGGACTTGATGCGCAGGACCTGGTTCTCCATCTGGAGGACACGTACCTGGCGCTCGTCATCCACCGGCAGCACTGGGTCAGCGACGATGCGATGGGTGGTGTCGCCGAACTCGGCATTGCCCTGAAGCTCCAGAATCCGCAGGGCCATCCGGTTCGCCCGCTCCAGTCCGGTGAAGTAGCTGCCGCGCATCTCGTTCACCTTGCGCACCAGCTCGATCAGGTGAAGCGAGGTCGAGTATCCGCTCAGATCCTGGCGGTCGCGCAGGCCGGAGAGAGTCAGCTCCGGCGTGTTCCGCTCGATCGAGTCCTGGATGCGGTCGAGGAAGGCGAGCACATCGGGCAGGTTGCCGCGCCACTCCAGGAACTCGAACGACCCCTCCGGCGTCGGCACCCACCAGACGGTTGCCACCGGCCTCCCGTCCGCGTCTACGGTCTGCTTGCGGAGCGAGCCCCGGTCCATGCCGCGACCGATGATCACCGGATCGGCGTAGAGCTTCACGATCTCGATCATGAAGGAGGCGATCTCGTTGAGCGCATCCACCGTCGCGATCAGATTGTGGAACGAGCAGAGGCCGAACTCCTCGCCGATGTCCAGGTTGCGGATGTGTACGATGGGGATGAACCCGAGCAGATTCGGGTAGACCGCGGCCACGCGCTCGGGGTCGCGCTCATCGTAGATCAGGACCTCGGTCGGAGTGATGATCTCCTTGTGGATCTCTCGCCCGTAGACGTACTCGATCTTGCAGGCCAGCATGCGCTTGCGGTCGTGCGGGTCGTAGCGCGGCGCCACCGCGTCCGGCGGGAGCACGTTCAGCCTCACCGGCGCCTCGGCCTCCGGCTCGGGGTTCAGCTCCCAGGGGCGGTTATCCACAACCTTGATGAACGCATCCCCGCAGCACGCGCCGTAGCGAGCGAGCAGGTACTTCTCCTGCTGGAAATCGCTCCATTCCCAGAGGCGGTTGATCGCTCGCTCGACCTCCGGATCAGCGTGCACCTGGAGCCGCTCGCCCATGGTGAAGCGGGCGTCGGTGTCCACGATCTTCGTCACCTGGTTGAAGATCGCACGCATCTTCGCGTACAGCCCAGGCCGCGCCTCCAGGTAGGGGAGGTTCTGGTAGTATCGCCAGTTCCGCCGGTACCGCAGATTGCGCGTGTAGTCGGTCTCGCGCAGCGAGAGAATCGCCTGTTCGACCGGTGTGGGTTGAAGCATGAGTTGACCCCCATGTTATGGAGTTTCTTGCACTACTGCTGCGCGGTTGCTGCGCAGCCCGCGCGGTATAGTGATGCGAGCCATAATGCAAGAAACTCCTCAGCGCAGAGCGTGACGCTTCTATAGGAGATTCTCTTGCATTACACACGGCTGTCCGCCGCGGCGGACTGCGCAGCCGCCGCGGTGCTGTCACCGTAATGCAGGAGAATCTGTAGGTGCACGGTGATCCAACGGACAGACGGGCGACCGCCGAGGGTCGCCCCTACAAACCGCGACCTGCGGCTAGCGCAGAGCCAGCGGCTCTACCTCTGCCGCGCTCGACCAGTGGTTGACCACGAAGTAGCGGAGAGCGTCGGGCCCATGGTCGCTCTGGCCGCGCGCGACCTGGTCCGACTCGGCCCGGTAGGAATAGGCGCTCAGCTCGGCGATGAGACGGACGCATCGCCGGTCTATGTGCAAGCGCGGGCGGCCGCCACCCGGCGGCCGGAGCAGCTTGCGCACCGCCAGCACTCCTTCCTCGACCGTCGAGCGCCGGCCCACCGCAGGAATCCCGGCGGCGCGCAGCTCCGCGATCTCCGCGTGCCCTGACGGGTCGCAATACCAAGCGCGGACTTGGTATCGCTCGCACGCCGGCCGGTACACCTCCCGCGCAAGCTCTGCTGCCGAGCGGTTGGTATGGTAGTGCTCGGCGAAGACGAACACCTCCTCCGAGGGGCTGAGCTGGATCAGCAGCGCCACCGACGGGTTGACATATCCGAAGTCCTGGCCCGCGTAGGTCGGCCACTCAGGGCGATACCGGAACTCGCCAACGTGCAGATCGGGGTCGAACTCACGGTAGACCAGGGCCGACGACCCGGCGAAGTCGCACTCATACTCCTGCGCCCACTGCTCATCGTTGAAGCGGGGCCGTTGGAGACCATACCATTCGCCCTGCTCGCCCACGCGGCGGCGCTCCTCGGGATCGGCGAGCTGATATCCGACCGGGTTGTACTCTGGGCAGTCCGACCAATGAATGCGCGTCCGCTCGAACGCCCTCATCTGGAGCGCGCTCTCCTGCCAGAGCCGGTAGAACGGATTCGCCTTGCCATGAGGAGTCGAGATCACCGTGACGCGGCCCCCGAGCGCGGCGCACGGAGCAACCGCCTGGTAGATCAGGTCGGCCCATGGCATGTGGGCGAACTCGTCCAGGTAGACCGCCGTGGCGGCGAACGTGCGTCCCGTGTCCTCACTCGCCGGCAGGCTGCGGATGGTTGAGCCGTTCGCCAACCGAAGCTCACCCTCGTTTCTGCGCATCACCGCCGGCAGATTCGGGTCCGAGTCCATGAGCTGATAGACCAGACGCTGCAAGTGCTGCGCAGCCGACAGGTTGCGGCTCACGAAGAGCACCGTCACCCCGTCAATGTGCTTCGCCAGGAAGAGCGCTTCCCCGGCGACGAGCTGGGAGACGCCGACTTGGCGCGCCTTCACGATCACCCGCTGCGGCGCGCGGGAAGCCAGCAGCCGCCGCTGGTACGGGTAGAGGCTAAAGGGTATCAGCCCCTTCGTCGGATGCACTATCCTCCGCCTGCCAAGGTAGCCGGCGGGATCGCCCTCGGCCCCCGCTCGCTGCCGCGCCTGCGCTGCCAGGACCCACTGCTGCCGCTCGCCCAGCCTCAGCCAGGAGCCCCACAATCTCGGCAGCGATGTCGGGTGGCAGAGAGCGCAGCTCCTGGTCGAAGTCGGCGAGAGCGGCCTCGGCATCGCCGTCATCTGTCACCTCCGAGGTCAGGGAGTTGCCGAGCAGCCTGACCACCAGCCCGGCAGCGCGCACATCGCCCTGCTTCGCCAGGTCCAGCAGCACGCGGGCGACCGCGGGGCCCTCCGCGCGCAGCATCTCGCTCACGCTGGGGGCGCGAGCCGATGCCTTGGGACGACGCCTGCTGCGTCGCAGGCTCCCTCCGCGGCGCCAGCGATAGACTGTGCCCAGGCAAACGCCCGCCTCCTCGGCCACCTCCTGCGGGGTGCGGCCCGAGTTCAGCAGGGCCCGGCCGCGCTCTCTGCGCGCCAGGGCGTCGTCTGTCAGTCGCTTGGGCATGTGCAGCTCCGGCAAAATGGCGTTGGGGCGGAAGCTTGACTTCCGCCCCAACGCCATCGAGTGGTCTCGTGCTCGGAAGGCCGGGCTAGCTACAGGACCAGCTACCCCGAAATGAGATCGAGCAGCGCCTATCTCCAGACGCTGCCCGCTGCATTATAGCACGCTCTGTCAAGGGGTTTGGCGAAAAAGCAAGGAAACTGCTTGCTCTTTATGGTGGCGGAAAGTGCGCGTAAAGAGCGATTTGCGCGCCGGGGCGGGAGTCGCGCGTCGGCCGACCTCGGCAGGACCAGAGCCCGTCGCACGCGGAATGCTGGCGCTCACTGCTCCCCCCTCATGCTCGTGGCTCCATGCTGCCGGCATCTTCACGGCTATCGTGCCGACCCCGTAGCGGTAGACCACTTTCCCGCCGAGGCCGAACGAGACGAGCGCGAGGGTCTCGTGGTCATCCATGATCTCGTGGGCCGCCTGCGGGTGGGGCACGGTATCGGCCGCCGCCGACCTCCTTCGCTGGGTTCCCCGGCCCAGGGTATGCGCAAGCGCTTCCTGGCCGGCAACGCCGCACCTGCCGTGGCGGCTCCTGCCCTTGGCGTAGTCCGGCGACGGAGGAGAGGGCAGAGGTCCCGCCTAGGGGCATGGCCAAATCTTTAGACAACCGTGTCTTGACGCTCTAACACCTATGTGCTAGCGTACTCGCACTACTTCCACTTGGCGATGAGTTCGGGTACCAGTGAGAGGACCCATAGCGCGCCAGGGAGACGGGTATGTCCGAAGCTGTCCGCGAGCGCGGCTCGTCATCTGTGCGGCCGATTGACCTGAGCAAGTTGCTGGACCGCTTGGGGTTGGGGATCGGTCAAGCCGCACACCTGTGCGGGGTGTCCATCCGCCAGCTGTCTTACTGGACGGACAAGGGGATCATCAAGCCAGCCGAGCGCAGCGGCATCCGCACGTACGACTACGCTGCCATCGAGAAGGTCTGCCTGATCAAGCAGGCGCTCGACCACGGCTACAGCCTTGAGGGCGCAGTAGCCGAAGCGGAGGCTTTCCTCGCGCACAAGGACCGCGAGCGAGAGGAGCTGACCGCCATGCCGGACGCGGAACTGCAGCGGATCGCGCTGGGGCGGACCGAGAAGCTCGTCCAGTTGGCAGACCGGATTCGACGCGGTTTGCGGACCTACCGGGTCAGCGGGGAACTGGGCCGGATGGCGGCCTCGCTCGGCGGGCTGGAGAAGCTGATCGCCTTCCTGGAGGCCAACCCCTACACGGTCAATACGGCGCGGCAGATCGCGCTCCGCGTGGGGCGAGAGGTGGATACGGTCCAGCACGAGTTGGAGCTGCTGGAGCAGCGACGTTTCATCCAGAAGATCAGCTACCCGGGCGCCGATGTCTACCGCTACATCCCGCCGCGGCGACGGTGAGCGGCGGTGCTTTCGTCCTGAGCAGTCCAACCCACGAAGAGCCGAGGAGAGCAGGGGATGGATCGCGTGAAGACTGGGATCGAGGGCCTGGACCAACTGCTTTGTGGAGGCTTCTTGCAGGGCGACGCGATTCTGGTGGCCGGCGCACCAGGCTCCGGGAAGACCAGCCTGGGGATGCAGTACATCTACAATGGCATCACCAAGTACCAGGAGTCCGGCCTTCTGATCACCTTCGAGGAGTTCCCCCAGCGTATCTACCGGGATGCCCGCAACTTCGGGTGGGACTTCCGGGCGCTCGAGGAGCAAGGCAAGCTGAAGGTGCTTTTCACCTCCCCCGAGGTTCTTCAGCAGGATATCGTCCGCGATCAGGGCCTGGTGAACGAGATGATCACCGAGATCGGGGCGAGGCGGGTGGTGGTGGACAGCATCAGCCATCTCCACGACGCGGGGCAGGACTTCCGCCAATTCCGGGAGTCGGTCTATGGTCTGGCCAACGCCCTGAAGCGGGAGGGCCTCACCTCGCTCCTGCTGCGGGAGCTCCGCGAGCAGCAAGACGTCGGCACCGGGCCCGAGGAGTTCGTGGCCGACGGGCTGATCGTGCTCACGCGGCGCTACGTGGGCAACTCGCACATGCGCTTCATGGAGGTGGTGAAGAGCCGCGGATCGGCGCACATCCCCATCCCCAGCCTATTCTTCTTCACCGAGTCCGGCCTCCGGGTGCTGCCCCCGTTCCAGAAGCCGTTCTACCGCTTCGACGAGGCGGTTTCGACCGGCAACTCGCAGCTCGACGACTTGCTCGGAGGCGGCATCCCTTACGGCGCCTTCTACCTGATGGAGATAGATGCCGCGCTGCACCAGGATATCCTCGACGCTGGCTTCGCCAGAGAAGCCCTGGAGGCGGGGGACGCTTACGTCAGGGTGGCGGGGGAGAGCAGTGAGCGCTCCCGCTGGCGCACGCTGATGAAGGCGGCGGGGTTGGACAAGACCTTCACCCGCGCGCTAGAGAAGGGTCAAGTAACTCTGCTCTGCTCCGGCGGGAGTTGCGAGAAGGAGCCGGTCCTCACGCGGTCTCTGGTCGAGTCCAAGGTGGCAGAGATCTGCGCCGCCACCACCGACCGGCCGGTCCGACTTCAGGTGGACATCTCCCGCCTGCTCGCGCTGCTGCCGCCGGGCGAAGGGTTCCTCGCCTTCATGAGCATGTCCGCCCACTGCCGCCGGCCGCGGGTGGTCGTGATGGGCGTGGTCAGCCCGCGCGTGACCGCCCCCGACGAGATAGAGAAGCTGCGCACCGCGGCCGATGGCATCGTCCGGATCTGGGCTGAAGGAGGTTACTCCTACCTCCAGGTGGTGAAGACCGTGAACTCCGCGCGAACGCCGGTCTATGCCATCAACCAGATACCCGAGCCGCCCTTCCTCGAGATCATGGTTCAGTAGAAGCTGTTTCCTAACCCGCCTGCGGCAGGCTCTGGTCGCTCCGATAAGCGATTGCTTGACCGAAGACCAGGCACTACATATTGTGCCGCTGCGTCGCACACTCCCCCAAGCCGTAGTGGCCGTTGCGATCGCGCGGCGATTGGCCTCTGTGCGGCCAAACGGCGCTTGCTTTCGCGCCGCGGGTGTGGTATCTTACCGTGCTGTTTCCTCGCGGGTAGCCCCCTTCCCGCGCGGTCTGTAGTCTCATTGACGACCCATAAGTACCCGGCGACACTCGCTCCGAGAGGTCGAGAGATGAGAGATCGCGTGCAGATGGGGGCGGCCCGACCTGGCAGACTGCCACGTCAGCTTATCCCTCTGCCCATTGAGCCGCACCGCCAGCGCCTGCGCTATGAGGTGGTCGGGCTGGGCCTGTTCACGCTCGGCCTGCTGCTGCTCTTCAGCGCTGGCCGGCAGACCGGACTGATCGCCCCGGCCCTGAATGGGGCGCTTTCCCTCCTCTTCGGTCGGGTGGGCGCGCTGGTCATCGCGGTCGGCCTGGTGGCTCTGGGCGGCGCGATGGTGTTGCGCTGGGAGCCCATTCCGTTCGGCCGGCTGGCGGCAGGCTTCGGCCTTCTCCTCTGGATCTTCCTGGGAGTCTGTGAGCTGCGCGCCACCCACCACCTGTGGCTGGACTCCACCCTCGGGACGGAGCCGGGCGGCCTGCTCGGAGTGCTGCTGGCCCGCGCCCTGAGGCCGCTGTTCGGGCGCACCTTCGGCGCGCTGATCCTGGTCCTCGCCGGCCTCTGCACCATCGGCTACATCACCGACACCCCTATCATCCATATGATCCAGGCGAGCGCCCGAGCGACCTTCCGATTGCTCGGGGCCGCCGGTCGCGTTCGTTGGCGCCGCCGCAGGCCGGCCCTGCCCGCTCTGGCTACGGTCAGGAAGCGACGGCCCCCCGAGCCGCCCAGACTCCTTCCCCCGCCGCCGCAGCCTGAGGCGAGTGAGTGCGGCGAGACCGGCCAGCCGCGGCTGGAGCTGATCGAGTCGCCACCTGAGGAGGCGCGAGAGGCGCCGGAGATTCCGGCCAGCGAGCGCTACCAGGATTACCAACTTCCTCCGCTCGATCTCCTCACCGCGGCGCCCTCCAGCGAACATGCTGAGCGGGAGGCCCTGGACAGCATCGGGACCCTCGAGAATGCGCTGGCCAGCTACGGCATCGAAGCCCGCGTGGTGGATGTCGAGCGAGGGCCGCGGGTCACGCGCTATGAGATCCATCTCCCCGCGGGGGTGCGCGTCAGCCGGGTCACCAATCTGGCTGATGACCTTGCCTATGCGCTCTCCGCGCTCGCCGTCCGGGTCGAGGCTCCTGTTCCCGGCAAGGGCGTGATCGGCATCGAGGTGCCCAACAGCGATGTCACCTTCGTCCACCTGCGCGAGATCATCGAGTCCGAAGTGGCGACGCGCACCAGGTCGAGGATCGCCTTCGCGCTAGGTCGGGACATTTCCGGTCACCCCATGATGGCGGACCTGGCCACCATGCCCCACCTGCTGATCGCGGGGGCCACGAACTCCGGCAAAAGCGTCTGCCTGAACTCGCTCATCGCCTCCCTCCTGCTCCGCGCCCGCCCGGACGAGGTGAAGCTGCTGCTGATAGACCCGAAGCGGGTGGAGCTGAGCCTGTTCGAGGGCATCCCTCATCTGGTGTCGCCGGTCGCGCACGACGCCAAGGAGGCGGCGGGCCTCTTGCGCTGGGCGATCCGGGAGATGGAGCTCCGCTACTCCCAGTTTGCCGACCTCGGGGTGCGCAACATCCTCGGCTGGAACGAGCGGGCCCAGATGGATGAAGAGCTGGAGCCCCTTTACTACCTGGTGATCGTGATAGATGAGCTGGCCGACCTGATGATGCAGGCGGCGACGGAGTTCGAGGTCTCCATCTGCCGGCTGGCCCAGCTCGCCCGCGCCACCGGCATCCACCTGGTGGTCGCCACCCAGCGGCCTTCCGTCAACGTCATCACGGGGACGATCAAGGCGAACATCGCCTCCCGCATCGCCTTCGCGGTGGCCTCGCAGGTGGACTCGCGCACCATTCTGGATGAGAACGGCGCGGAGCGCCTGGTGGGCTCGGGCGATATGCTGTACCTGCCCCTCGATGCCCCCACCGGGAAGCCGATCCGCATCCAGGGCGCCTACGTGAGCGAGCACGAGATCGGGGCGCTGGTGAGCTTCCTCAAGCAGCAGGCCAAGCCGACCTACTCGGAGTCGGCCCTCGCCAGCGTCGGCTCGGTGGTGGTGGCAGGCGGCGAGCAGGCCAACGATTCCATGTTCGAGACCGCGCTGGAGTATGTCCTCGCCACCAAACATGCTTCCGCCTCCATGCTCCAGCGCAAGTTCAAGCTGGGCTACACCCGCGCGGCCCGCCTCATTGACATGATGGAGGAGAGGGGCTACGTCGGCCCGCATGACGGGCGCCGGGCGCGGGAGGTATACGGCGCGCCGGGGCAGGAGGTGGGCCGCGGCAGTCGCCCGCAGACAGAGCAGGTAGAGCAGTCGGCAGACGATGACCCCGGGGACGAGGAAGAGCTCGAGACCCCCGGGGAGGAGTGAGCGACAGCGGCGATGGGTATAACTGGACGGTGGCCTTCGGTCGAGGCCGCGGCGATACGGGCAGAGGGGACGTCTTCCACGGCGACAGCACTGGTGCTGTCGCATAGCAAGATTCGTCTGCGATCTGGTTACAATGCCCGTGAATGGCAACCGCAAGGGAGGGCCTGCACTTGGGCCGGGGTCACGGGCGTCGCGCTGATTGGTACCTTTTCTGGACAAACCTTGTTGTCTACCCATCTCTCTCCTGGTAGTCATGTCGCTGTCCCGGCTGCTATGCTAGAGAACCAGAAGTTGCCCCGGACCACAAGCACGACCTCGCAACCATGTAGTTCGCATCACGGTCGAGCGCACCGAGCAGCCTGACCGTCAAGCACTCGATCCGTCTTCCCAACCACATAGGCGCAATAGGCGCCGCTGAAGAGTTACCGGAGACATGGTGAAACTGGAAGTCAGAAGACTGGGTGAGATCCTGACCGCCCGTGGCGCGGTCACGGAAGCGGACCTCGAGAAGGCCCTGGCCGAGCAGAGACAGACCAAGGGCTTCCTGGGGCAGATTCTGCTCAAGCGCGGCGTGATCAAGAAGCGCGATCTAGCGCAGGCGCTGGAGGATCAGCTCGGCCTGCCCTTCATCGAGCTCTTGGAGCTGACCATCGCGCCCGAGATCGCGGCCCTGCTTCCAGAGAACATGGTGCGCCTCTATCGCGCCATCCCCTTCGACCTCACCGATGGAACGATCTCGGTGGCCATGGCTGACCCGCTGAACCTTACCGCCATCCAAGGCATGCGTCTGGTGACCGGTCTCGAGGTGAAGCCTTACTTCGCGCCGGAAGAGGACGTTCTGCTGGCCACCAACCAGCTCTTCGACGGTCGCGTTGCTGCCTATAAGGCGATTGAGGACACTTCCGCCATGTCCCAGGATGACGGCAACGGCATCCCGGTGAGAGAGCTGGAGCGCATGGTGGAGGACGCGCCCGTGGTTCGCCTGGTGGACTCCATCATCCAGGGCGCGATCACCGGAGACGCGAGCGACATCCATGTCGAGCCCCAGGAGAAAGAGGTCCGCGTCCGCTACCGCGTGGATGGCGTCCTCTATGAGATGATGCAGATCCCTAAGCGCTTGCAGGCTGCAGTTATCTCCCGCATCAAGATCATGGCCGGGATGAACATCGCCGAGCGCCGCCTGCCCCAGGATGGCCGCATCACGGTCGGCAGCAACAGCCACGCCTACGACCTGCGCGTTTCGACCCTCCTCGCCGTGTTCGGCGAGAAAGTGGTGATGAGGATCCTGGACAAGTCCTCGCTCGTGCTGCAACTGGAGGACCTGGGCTTCCTGCCCGAGCAGCAGGCCGCGGTGGAATCCCTCATCGCCAAGCCCTATGGCATGGTCCTCTCCACCGGCCCCACCGGCTCCGGCAAGACCACTTCCCTCTATACCGCTCTCAACCGGGTCAACCGCGGAGATAACAACATCGTCACTATCGAGGACCCGGTGGAGTACCAGCTGGCGGGCGTCAACCAGAGCCAGGTCAACCCGGGCGCGAGCATCACCTTTGCCCGCGGCCTGCGTGCGATCCTGCGCCAGGATCCGGACGTGATCATGGTGGGCGAGATACGCGACCGGGAGACGGCCGAGATCGCCGTGCAATCCGCGCTCACCGGCCACCTGGTTCTCAGCTCGCTCCACACCAATGATGCCGCCTCCGCCCTGCCCAGACTCCTGGACATGGGCGTCGAGCCTTTCCTCATTGCTTCCTCGGTCATCGGCGTCATCGGCCAGCGGCTGGTGCGCATCGTCTGCCGAAACTGCAAGATCAGCTACCAGCCCGACCCGCGGGTAATGGACGAGCTAGGCATCTCGAAGGAGGAGCAGTCCGAGGTGCGCTTCGTCCGGGGCGAGGGCTGCCAGACCTGCAGCAACCGGGGCTATCGCGGCCGGACCGGCGTCTTCGAGGTGCTCCGGATGAGTGATGCCATCAAGCGCATGGTGCTGGAGCAGCGGTCGGCCCTCGAGATCTCCGAGCAGGCCGTGAAAGAGGGGATGATCCTGATGCGTGAGTGCGGGCTGCGGAAAGTGCTCGCCGGCACCACCTCTCCGGAAGAGGTCATGCGCGTCATCTACGTCGAGAAGGAGTGAGCTCCGCCATGCCCAGCTATCGCTACCGAGCCAGAGACGCCGCCGGGGCCTTGGTGCGAGGCTCCCTGACCGCCGACAACGAGCGCCTGGTCAAGCTCAAGGTGACCGAGATGGGCTACATCCCCATCGCGGTGGAGCAGCAGAAGGATCGCAGCGGCCGAACCCTCGGCATCCTGCCTCGCCGGGTCCGCCACGACGACCTGGTGGTCTTCTCCTGGCAGTTCTCCGCCATGATCGGGTCGGGCATCCCGCTCATCGCCTGCCTGGGCGCACTCAAGGACCAGACCGAGAGCCCCGAGCTGGCCCGCGTGATCGGCGAGATCCGCCAGCGCGTTCAGGACGGCCAGTCGCTCTCCTCCTCGATGGCCCGCTATCCTCATATCTTCTCCCACATCATGATCAGCCTGATCAGAGCCGGCGAGTCGGGCGGATTCCTCGAGCTGGCTCTGGAGCGCATCGCCATCCAGATGGACAAGGATGCGGACCTGCGCCAGAAAGTCCGATCGGCCTTCGTCTACCCGGTGCTGGTGGTCGGGCTGGCGATGGCAATCGTCGCCTTTCTGCTCGCCTTCGTCATCCCGGTCTTCGCGCAGGTCTACCGCAGCGCCGCTCTCGACCTGCCCAGCGTCACGATCGCTCTGATCGCGGTCTCCGGCTTCTTCGTCAAGTTCTGGTGGGCCCTCGGCCTCGGCCTGATCGCGTTGGTGATGGGGCTGCGCGCCTACGCCAGGTCGGGACGGGGGAAGCCGAGGTGGGATGCGATGAAGCTCAGGCTCCCCATCCTCGGCGGGCTCATCCGCAAGATCTCGATCTCCCGCGCCATCCGCGTCCTCGGCACGCTGATCAGCACCGGGGTCCCTCTGGTGCAGGCGCTCGAAGACGCGGCCCGGGTGGCCGAGAACTATATCATCGCCTCCGCCCTGCGGTTCGCGGTCGTGCGCATCACGGAGGGCGATGAGCTGGCCAACCCGCTCGAGCAGAGCGGCCAGTTCCCGCCGATGGTAGTGCAGATGGTCTCCGCGGGCGAGGAATCGGGCGATCTCGGCGGGATGATGAACAAGGTGGCCGACTTCTACGATCGGGACATCGAGTACGCGGTGAAGCGGCTGACCCCGGTGATGGAGTTCGTGCTGATCCTGTTCGTGGGGGGCATCGTCGGACTCGTGGCGATCTCCATGTACATGCCTATTTTCAACCTGACTTCCCTGCTCAAGGGGAGGCCGGGCGCTACACCCTAGAGTGCTAACCTGTCATCACATGGCGCCTGACACCGGCGCCGTTTGGATGAAGACCGCTAACCTCGGAAGGAGGTGAGAAACATGAGAAGGTGGACCCAGAAGATGCGCAGCAAGCGTGGCTTCACGATGGTGGAGCTGCTGGTGGTGATCATCATCATCGCGGTGTTGGTCGCCATCGCTCTGCCCAGGTACTTCGCAGCCATCTACGCCGGCCGAGTACACGCCTGCCAGTCGAACTACAAGATCATCAACACGGCCGCCCAGGCCTACTTCGCCCAGAACAAGGCGTGGCCCGTGGAGGTCACCGATATGATCCTGGGTACGGGCAGCACGACGCCCGCGACCTTGAAGGGCGGGCAGCTGACCGAGAAGCCCATCTGCCCGTTCGACACGACCACGGACGGCACCGGCAAGCCATATGTGCTGACCCCCGTCTACGAAGACCCGACCGACCCGAGCACACCTCAGGTCGGCGTGGAGGTGGCGCTCACCAACCACTTCGACACCGTCCCGGGCGGGGTGTGGCAGACCGCCACCGTGCACGATCCGTAACTGCGCAACAGGACCGGGAGGCGAGGTCGTTCACCTCGCCTCCCGTCGGTCCTCCCCGGACCGGCCCGTTCCTTCACCGAGATCCGATCTCCTGGGCAAAGAGATGATCATGTCAAGGATGCACCCAAAGCGAGAAGCGGGACCGCAGACGGGAGTCAGGTACCTCCCGGCATTCACCCTGGTGGAGCTGCTGGTGGTCATCCTGATCATCGCTGCCCTCATCGTGATCGCGCTTCCGCGTTACTTCTACGCTGTCTATAACTCCCGGGTGAGAGGCTGTCAGTCACAGATCAAGATCATTGACACCGCGACTCAGGCCTTCTACGCCCGGAACCACGTCTGGCCCACCACCGTGGAGGAGATGGCCCAGACCACGGCTCCGTCCTGGGTGGTGGCGCCACCGCTCGACGGTGTGCCGCCGTGTCCCTTTGGTGTGCCCTATCGGCTCGTTCCGATACTCCAGGATGGCACCACCGGCCAGCCGACTGGTGACAATCCTCAGGTAGGGGTGACCGTGGACACTTCAGAACACTTCGACGGTTCCTGGGTCACGGCCACCCATCACCGCTGAGCAGCGGGTGAACGGGTGGGCCTGTCGCCGGTATGATGCAGTGGAGTACTGACGATGAACGGTCGAGTCATCTGGACAAGAGGAGCGCCTTGGGGGTGGGTCCGCCGCGGCTGGACCTTCGTCGAGCTGATGGCGGTGATCATCCTGGTCGGGGTCATGCTGCTCATCGGCGGCCTCTCACTCTATCGGGGGAAAGCCGCCGCGGAGCAGCTCTCCTGCCAGGACAACATGCGCGCCATCCATTCGGCGCTCCAGATCTACTGGGAGAAGAACCAGCGCACTTATCCGGTCGGTCAGGCCGCCTTCGAGCAGTTCCTTGCCTCTCCGACCTACTTCCCGAATGGCGAACTGCACTGTCCCCAGGACGAGAATCGCACCAGTCACTATCGCTACACTTACACGCCCACGGCAGTTCCTTCTCCCACCGACGTCAAGATCACCTGTCCGACGGCGAACTCGGGCCACGGGTCAATCTGACCGGGCTTTGGGCCCGCGTGCGACAGGATTTGGCGCGTGGCAGCACAAGGTAGTGGCTGATTGCCTCTCCTGCCTCATGGGAGAGGAGCGATGGAGGAGACACGATGGTAAGCAGGTTCAGGCTTGAGCGTCGCTCAGAGGGATTCGCCTTCGTTGCGGCCCTCATGGTCATGTTGGTGCTGGCGATCCTGATCGCCGGCGTCCTCGCCATGGCGGTGTCCGCCCGCAATCTGTCGGCCTCTCGCCAGGAGTACACCCAGGCCCTCTACGTGGCGGAGGCCGGCATCAACAAGCTGATCTCGGACTGGCGCGCGGCCGGCATTCCCAACCAGCCGGCCCAGCCCTTCCAGGGGAGCGTGGCCAACGGCGGAACCAGCGGGTCCTACAACGTGACCTGGAAGGCCTGGGAGCCCGAGCCCGGTCTCATCCGGAACGATGTCGTGGTCATGACCTCGCGGGGCACGGTCAACGATACCCTCCGGGGCACGATCTACAATCTCGCTCGCACCGTTCAGGTCAACCTGGACACGAACGGCGACTGGGCCTGGGAGCACGTCTACTACTCCGATCCCAACCGTTCGGGCTATCCCACCTACCCTTACGCCAACATCAACGGCAACTCGGGGGTGGTTACGCCCTCTGACCCCCTCGACGAGCACGCCCCGGGAGCCGGCAAGACGCTGCCCACCCCCAAGTGGGATCAGTGGCGCGCCACCGCCCTCGCCCAGGACGCCCTGCCCTACCCAAGCGCGTTCGTCACCAACACCGCTACCGCCACCACTGCCCGCCACGTCTACTGGTATGGCAATACCGCCGGCTCTCATACCGGCGCCGGCCACACCCACCGGAACAGCTTCCTGGTTGACCCCTACTTCGCGGGCCTCAGCTATCCTGACGCCTATGTCTGCCAACCCTCGGCCAACAAGACCTTCGAAGTGATCATAGACTGCTCGGGGAACAACGCGGTCCAGCTCAACGGGCTCTACTTCGTGAATGGCGATGTCACCATCAAGGGCGGCGGCAACAAGATGGGCGACCTGAACATGAACGGGACGCTGGTCGCCACCGGCTCGATCCGCACCCAGGGCCAGGTGAGGGTGACGATCATGCCGATGATCGAGAATGCCGATGATTGCGCCGCTCGGACGGTCTACCCTGCGATGATCGCGGGGGAGGACATCCTGGTCACAGACAACGCGGTCTTCCAGGTCCACGGCATCATCTACGCGGGGCGCTCCTTCACGGCTCGCGCCTCTACGGATGCAGGCTGCATCGTCTCGCCGAAGATCACACTAGGGGGGAACTTCGGGGTCAGCTATGGCTTCGACACCACCAACCCCGCCTGCCCGCGCTATGAGCCCGGCGATTCGCCGCCGCCCATGTTCAACGAGCCGGACAAGAACCAGATGGAGCCCGTGCCGCGCTCGTGGAGGGAGCTCTGAGATGATCGCCTGGCGGGTCGCACGCGTTCAGGGATCCGCGACTGGCGGGCGCGCTCGCCCCACCGGCGCGGCGGGCCCGCCTACGGCCGGGGTGACGCTGGTCGAAGTGCTGATCGCGCTCACCATCCTGGCCGTGGTCCTGCTCCCCGTGATGGTCGGCTTCTCCCAGGCCCTCATCACCACCAGCCGTTCCTCCCTCTCGGTGGTGGCGACGAACATCGCGCGCCAGAAGGTGGAGGAGCTGAAGGCCCAGGACTATGCCAGCCTCCAGAGCCAAGCGCGGCAGCGCAGAGACTACCGGCCCGGCGACGCATACTTCGAGGTCGAGGTGACCGTGGCCGAGCTCCGGCCCAACGACGCCGCGAAGTGCGGCCTCAAGCAGGCGGTGGTCACGGTCTATCAGCGGGGCTCCTCCCAGCCCATCGTGAACATCACCACCTTCTTCACCCCGATAGGAGTCTGAGCCGGTGGACGCAGGCATGCGGATAAGGCATATACCCCGTGGCGGCTTCACCCTGGTCGAAGTCCTGGTGACCATCCTGATAGGGTTGCTGGTGATGGTGGGCCTCCACCAGATGTTCGTCGGCAGCCTGAAGGCCGAGACTACCACCAGCCTCCAGACGGATCTGGACCGGGCCGCTCAGGTAGCGATGGACGATATCCTCTATTGGCTGCGCGGGACCGGCCCCTGCCCCCTGCTGGAGGATCCGACCAACTACGGCATACGCGAGGGCCTGGCCGATCACATCTACTTCACCGACCAGACCGGCGCCAACACGCTCCGCTACTGGCTTGCCTCGGGGAAGCTCTATCGCGCCTTCAACGCCAGCAAGTACACCGGCGGGACCGTCCTGGCGAGCGATGTCTCACGCCTGGTCTTCGGGTATCAGGACAAGCAGGGCCAGCCGGCTCTGCCCTCCGACGCGAAGATCGTGACCATCCAGATCGAGATCAAGCGCAGCAGCCACTCGGCCCTGCTGAGCTCGAGCGTCCGGCTGCGCAATAAGTAGCGCCGCGTTGCCGGTGCCACGCCCAGGACTGCGGAAGGCCTGGCTCAGGCGCGCGGCAAGATGTGGGCCCAGTGGCTGTGATCCAAGAGAGTCGTCAAGCAGGAAGCAGAAGGAAGACTATGCCTCCACAAGCTGAACCCTTGCTAGCTATCGTCCTCTCTCCCAGACGCATCAGCATCGCCGAGGTGCAGTTCGCCGACGACGCGCTGCAGGTATCGGCCCTGGGCGACCTGGCCCCGCCGGAGGGGGTGTTCGACGCCAGTCAGATCGCCAACGGCGAGCTGCTGGGGCGGGCCATCTCCGAGTTTATGACCCAGAAGCGCCTGAGCGCCCGCAAGGCGGTGATGGTCCTGCCGGAGGGGGCGACCGTGACCCAGCTCATCAAGCTCCCGCCGATGCCCCGAGAGGACATGATCGGCGCGGTGCGCTCGGTGGCTGAGAGGTACGCCGTCTTTGCCGAGCACGCCATCTCCGCCGACTGCGCGGTGATCGAGGAAGTCGAGGAGGAGGGGATACAGAAGTCCAGCGTGCTGGTTTCTGCCTCCCGCACCGCCAATGTCGAGCAGTGCCAGGAGGCCGCCCGGGTGGCCGGCCTCGAGCTCGCCGCCGTCGAGGCCCCCGCCGTGGTCGCCGCCAGGAGCTACCAGGACCGGGTGGTGGGATCCCAGGTGGTGGCCCTCGCCGTGGTGGGTGAGGTGAAGGCCGATGTGATGATCTTCGACGGCGGAGTGCTCCGGCTCTGCTATAGCGCCAACGCCGGCCTCCCCGAGCAGACCGAGCGGGGCGACTGGATGACGCCGCCTCCCAGCGAGTTCGACCCGTTCACCCCTCCTCCCCAGCTCTACTCGGAGCTCAGCCACTGCTTCCGGTTCTTCCAGAACCAGTTCCCGGGAAAGGGCGTCGAGCGCGTCATCATCGCGGCCGATCACCCCAAGGCCGATGTCATCGCCTCGCACCTCTCCGCGCAGCTCCAGCTCCCAGTTGATCTGGGCCGGCCCCTGTACGCGCTGCAGCTGCCGCGGGATGTGGACGAGGGCGCCGCCGCCATCACCCGCACCCTTACCCTGGCGCTGATCCGCGGCGCGGCCATCGCCGGACTGAGCGGGGGCGAGGAGTATCCCTACGCGGTCAACCTCCTGCCTCCCTCGCACGCGGTCTGGGTTCCGGCCCGCCGCGCCATCAAGATCACGGCCGGGGTGATGGCCCTCGTGCTCGCAGCCTCCGTGCTCTGGGCGGTCTCGCTGGGCCGCAGGATCGCCCGCCAGCAACGGCAACTCGTCTCTGTCCAGGCGGAGATCGCGCGCCTCCAGCCGGAGCTGGACGCGCTCCGCGCCGCCAAGGCCACCGAGCAAGCGCTGAGGAACGGCGTCGAGCGCGAGACCGCTCGCATCGCCAAGGAGCGCGCGGTCCGCTGGTCGCAGATCCTGGTGGACGCGGCGCAGCGTCTCCCCCACGATATGTGGCTTACCCAGCTCTCTTCGCCCGACGACCAGCGCATCGGCCTGACCGGCATCTCCACCAACCGGGAGACCATCCCATATGCTATCGAGTCGCTCTCCGGATCTCCTTACTTGCGGAATGTGGTCCTGGGCTCCCTGACCAAGGACGACGTCTACTCCCCGGGCCGAACCGTGATCCGGTATCAGATAAACGCGACGCTGATCAGAGGGCTGGTGGCGGCCCCGCCCCCGGCGCGGTCGGCCCCCGCCCCTGCTCAGCCTAAGGAGGCCACGCCATGACTCCCCGCGATCGGATCAGACGCTACAGCCGGGTCGGCGGAGTGGCCGCGGCCCTGGTGTGGGCCTTGCTCTGCTTCTTGATCTTGCTCTCGCCCCGGCTGCGAGCGCTGGATAACCTGAGGCAGCAGGCTGACGCCTCCACCGCGGAGCTGAACGGGATGAAGAAGGAAATCGAAGACGCCAAGATCATCGGCGGCCCGGCGCCCGGAGGAGCGCGCTTCGACAAGTTCGGCATCCTCTCCACCGATGAGGAGCAGCTGTTCCTGAGCGATCTGATCGCGTTCTGCAGCGACACCGCGAACGTGCTCAACATCGTGCGCCGCTCCGAGTTCGCCCAGAGCGCCAGCCCCACCCCGACCCCCGGCCAGCCGGCCCAGCCCGGGCAAGCGGGGCAGCCGCAGGCCCCGGCCAACCCCAACCAGCCTCCTCAGCCTGTGATCCTGAGGGTGCCTCACACGGTCAGCTTCTCCGGCACCTTCCTTTCGTCGTTCTACCTCCTGCGCAAGCTCGAATCCTATCAGCGTCTGCTCACCGTGGAACGCATGGATCTGGCCACCGATGGCCAGCACGGCTATCCCAGGATCAACGGCAACATCACCATCGAGCTTTACCTTGTCAAGCAGCCGGCTGCGGCGCCGGCGGTCCAGGTCGGGCAGCCCGCTGGCACCGGGTAGACGCCCCCTGAGAGGAGCCCCAGCGTGAAGTACAACAAGGAAGACCTGCCCAAGATCGCCATCCTCTCCCTGGTGCTGGCCGCGTTGGTGATCTACATCGTGGTCAGCTTCATCAAGCTTTCGGCCAAGGCCCAGCGCGACCTCGCAGCCCACGAGGCCGAGCACGCCCGGGCCGCCGCGGCCGGGCCACGCGCTCCCGGCGCCGTCATCACGCCGGGGACGGTCTCGCCCGCGGTGGCCGCGCTGATCAACCCGGTTGCGCCGCCGGATCGGGACCCGTTCTCACCGGTGATCTCGCCGCGCCGGCCCAGCGCAGTCGCAGCGCCGCCGGCTCCCAGACCCAAACCGGGGCCGCCCGGCCCCCTGGTGCTTCCGCCGCTGGCGGGCGGAGCCGCCGGTCCCCAGCCGGCCTCCAATCTGCCGTCCCTCACTGGCATCATCGTGGGAACTCCTACGCTGGCAGTGATCCGCCGCGGGGAAGACCACTTCATCGTCAAGCAGGGAGATGAGCTCCCAGGCCGGGTCCGGGTCCAAGCCGTCACCCGCAACTCGGTGACCTTGAGAGACAGCAAGGGTGAGTACACCCTGAGGCTCGGCGGGTAGCGCGCGATCGCGTGTCGCCCTCGGGCGGGGTGGTAGGAAGATCGGGCGGAGTCCGTCACTCGACGGACTCCGCCTTGTGCTTCTGCGTCTCCCGGCTCCACTTGCCAGGAAGCCGGGGTCACACCGTCCTGAACTGGGGCAGCCAATCCTTGTTCGCCGCCAGCATCTCCTCCAGCAGAGGTCGGGCGGTTTCGATGCCGTCCAGCAGGGGGTCGGTGGCAAGCGCGGCCAGCGCCTTCTCGAAGCTCCCCTCGAGCGCCGCTTCCATCGTCAGCTCCTGGCGCAGGACATGCGGCCGGACGATGGGCACGAGCTGCTTTGGCAGTGGGCTGGCCAACGGGTGCGCGCCGCTTCCGTCCAGCACGGCCCGCGTCTCCACCACCGCTCCCAGCGGCAGCTCTGGTATCTGGCCGAGGTTGGGCATGTTCACGTTGTCCTCCAGCGCAGGCCCGCCGGACAGCGCCACGATCCAGGCTGCGATGTCATCGCTCTGCCGCGCGCCGACTACGTCGGTCGCCGGGGGAAGATCCAGCTTCTCCTCGCCGCTCAGCCACCGTTCGATGCGCGCCCGCGCCTTGACATAGTAGCCTTCGCGGTCGGCGATGGTGGTACGCACCAGTCCGTACTTCCGCACATTGTCCAGGCCCCGCAGATAGGTGGGAAGGAACTCGGCCATGTGGCGGTCGCCGATGGCGGGCAGCACTCCCAGTGCGCGCCACAACTGCAGTCCGCACCGATAGTGGTAGAGGCCTCCGAAGGTGTGGTCCCGTTCCGCCTCCGCCGGCGGTTTGGCCAGCCACTTGTCTACTCCGCGCTCCTGGAGCAACTCCTCGGCGCTCCGTCCCTTGACCAGGAAGCGCGGGAACCACGAGCAGTGGTCAATCCCGCTGTTGACGTAGCTGCATTCCTCGAGCTTGGCCCCCAGGAAGCGCGCGTAGTCGCGCGCGGTCCCGATCACGCCGTGGCAGACGCCCAGGGCCCTGATGCCAGTCTCCTTGTTTACCACTCGCGTAAGCGCGGAGAGGGGGTTGGAGAGGTTGAGCATCCAGGCCTTGGGGCAGCGCTTCTCCATCGCCTGCGCCATCTGGAGGAACACCGGCACATTCCGCAGGGCCCGCGAGAGCCCGCCCGGCCCCACGGTGTCGCCGACCGGCTGGAAGATGCCGTACTTCTCCGGCACTTCCAGGTCCACGCGCATGGTCTTGAGCCGGCCGGTCGAGATGGTCACCACCACATAGTCCGCTCCCTCCAGGGCGGCGGCCTGATCGGTGGTCTGCTCGAACGTGGTGTCGGTGCCGGTGATCTCCCTGCACTTCAGGGCGAGCCGATAGGTGAGAGCCAGCGGCTCGGGGTCAATGTCGTGCATCACTACGTGCGACCCATTCAGGCGCTTGTTCCCCAGGACGTTTCTTAGCATCCCGGGAGTCCAGGGATAGCTTCCTCCGCCTACCAGCGTGATCTTGGTGCTCGCCATGTCCTACCTCCGCGAAGTGTTGGCCCGAGTCCGTAGGGCAGGAGCGTGCCTCCTGCCCAGGCAGTTCACGCGCAGGGCTGACCGCCTCGACGGCCGCCCGCCTCCTCGGCGAGCGCCTCCGCAATCGCCCTGAGGCTGGTGCGCCAGGCGCTCTCCGGCACGTTCTCGGTGATCCCGACGATCAGCCCGTCGCCTGGGGCTGCTTCCTCCACGATCTTCCGCGTCTCCGTCCGGACGCGCTCGGCCGAGGCGAGATGCAGCGAGGAGGGGAAGTTGATCCACAGCACCTTCCCCGGCCAGGCCGCCCGGGCATCGGCCACCGACATGTCCGTGTCCGGCGCCGGCGTGAAGGCCTCGATCACGTCCAGCTCCGAGGCGGCGACCGCTTCCTTCCAGGCCGCATTGTTGGCGTCGAGATGGCAGCCGAGCAGGTTCCCCTTCTCGTGCAGAAGCGCGCCCAGCTCGTTGTAGCAGGGCACGCAGTATTGCGCGAACCGCGGCGGCCCGATGATCTCCGGGCTGCAATTACCGCAGTAGATCACGAACTCGGCCGGCGAGTCCGCCAGGAGCGGATAGGCCTCTCGCTCCTTCTCTCGCATGGTCTCGTAGAGAGAGAAGAACAGGTCCGGGCGGTCGTACATGTCCAGCCCGAACCGCTCCAGCCCCAGCAGGTTCACGCGCATCTCCATCAGCGGCGAGTAGCCCATGTTGCCGGAGACGTAGCCATCCTCCCCCGTCCCCTCGACCGCCTTCAGGAATGCGTCATAGGACGGCCGATAGGCCGTGTCTCGGACCACGAACTCCATGGTGCGGTAGTCGTCCGGCGTCTTGATGTAGTTCTCGACGATCCAGTTGCTGCCGTAGGCCGCCCCCAGCCGCCAGGCCATGGAGACCTCGCCGACCGCGGTGACCATCGTGTTCCGGCCGTAGGAGATGCCGTTCTCCTCGTACTGGCAGTACCTGTTCTGCACATTAGGTCTCACCACTTCCACCAGGGCCATCCGCACCGAGAGACCGAGGCCCAGCTCCCGCAGCCGTCGCTCCTCTTCACCCGCGGGCACCATGCCGGGATAGATGGTGAACGGAATCTGGTCCACCGGTTGCCTGCGCAGCGCCGCCGCTATCCGCTCTCTGATCGTCACCCTGACTGCCCTTCACGCCCCATCCTACCCCCGTTGGGCAGGAGCCTGAGCTCCTGCCAATCATCTGACCCAGAACGCTTGCTTCGGCCTCTTCATCTCGGCCGCCAACTCCGCGAACTCCGGCAAGGCCATTGCCTCCCGCGCCAGGCTCACGGCCTGCTCCCACGACCCGGTGCGGTGGTCCTCGAGGATCATCCTCAGCAGCACCCGCTCATCCGGATGAAGCGATAGGGACACCAGTTGCTCCGCCTCGAGCAGCCGGGGATAGAGCACGGTGAGCAGCAAAGTCCTGGGGAGCTTGCCGATCTGGAGCGGCTGGATCCCTCGCCGGGAGCAGATCGCCGGCAGCTCGACCACCACATCGTCTGGTATCCCCTCGATCGCGCCCCGGTTGGGCACGTTGACCTGCAGCTCCACCCGGTTATCGTTCACCAGGGCATCAATCAGCGGGAAGTGCTGCTCCCCGGTCGGGTGCGCGGGGAATACCTCTGTGAGCCTGGCCGAGGTGTCGTTCGCCGCCGCGTGGATGCGCCCGATCTCCTCCTCCAGGTCGCGGAGATACTGGCTCCAGCCGATCTCGGAGTCGAAGCCGCCAAGCGGCTCGCCGTACCACTTGCGCTTCGTGGTCAGATCGCGGTGGTACCACCAGCCGCCGCCCCGCGGCGTATCCCCGATCGGAAGGAGGCCGGCCAGCTTGTACAGCTCCACCGCCGCGCGCGACATCTGGTTGTCGCCGTACCTGGGGTGGTAGTCGCGCCAGAACTCCTCCGACTTGCGCTCTATCCACTCATCTATCAGATGGTAGGCATCTTGTCCGTCATACTCGAAGTGCGTGAGGTAGATCACATGGTTGAAGCCGACCATCTGCGCCTTCACCCGGTCGGGATCCAGCCCTATCCTGCTTGCGATCTCGCGGTAGCCGTAATGGCCGTGGCAGAGGCCGCAGACCTTGATGCCCGTCTTCCGCGTCATCGCCGTGCAGCCCTCGAACACGGGGTTGGAGGCCTGGATCAGCCAGGCCTCCGGGCAGAGGCGCTCCATGTCCCGCGCCACCGAGACCATCATCCGCACCTGAAGGCAGTCCTTCAGTCGAAAGCCGCGGTAGTAACCGCGGGCCTCGAACCAGGCGCGCAGCCTCTCGACCTGCGCGTGGCCGCCCACCTGCGCGGTGTTGATGACGAAGTCCGCCTCCTTCAGCGCGGCCTCGCGGTCGAGTGTGAAGTCGAAGCTGACGCGCGCTCCCAGCTCCTGCGCGTAGCGCTGGGCGAACCGGTGCATCACTTCGACCCGCTCGCGGTCCACATCCATGAGCATGACCCGGCTGCCCGCCAGGCTCTCGGCCAGGCAGATGTCCCTCACGAGCCCGACCGAGAAGCTCGCGCTTCCCGCTCCGATCACGCCCAGCTTGATCGCGCCCGGCATCCTGCGCTCCGATGGCTCGCCCGCCTCACACCTGCTCGACGGCTACCGGCTTGCCCGTGTCGAACGACTGCTGCATTGCCGCCAGCACGGCCACCGGCTTAAGGTAGCTGCTCGCGGGCGCCGGCTCCACTTTCGTCTGGAACATCGCGCAGAACCGGCGGATCCCGGCCAGGTACATGCTCTGGTCGAAGGGCAGCGCGGCATGGTGCACGCCGCCTTGCCCATAGGCCGTCGCGAGGAAGTCTCCCCGCCAGCCGTTCAGGCAGTGCACCACCCCGAAGATGCCCGAATCGAAGCTGATGGTCGCCACTCCGTCCGATCCCTGGCGGGAGGTGGTGACGCTCAGCGGCCGGGCCTCGATCAGGCTCAGCATCAGGTCCACCTGATGAATGCCGTAGAAGTAGACGCCGCCGTACTGGCTGTCTATCTCCACCGGGCCGGTTGTCACCAGCGAACGCAGCTTGCCCAGCCCCTTCATCGCCTCGCCGAACCGGTGCGCCGACTGCTGGAGCGGCAGCACGCTGAAGCTGGTGATCGGCGCCTTTTTCGCCTTCGCCAGCCGTACGAGCTCCAGCCCCTCGCGCAGCTCGATGCAGAAGGGCTTGTCCACGAACACCGGCATCCCCGCCTCCACGAATGGCCGGGCGGCCGGGAGGTGATACTTCGCGTGGCGGTGATCCACCGCCACCGCCTCCACCGCGCCAATCATCTCCTCGGGCTCGGCCACGACGTGAGCGATGCTCCCCTCCTGTGAGGCCTTGGCGGCCGCCTCCGCCGTCTCCCCCCAGACGTGTGTCACCTCGAACCCGGGGACGGCCTTCTCCAGATTCAGGACCTTCGCGATGGCGATGGTATGGCTGTTCTCCGCTCCGACGATTCCGATCCGCATGATTACCTCCTAGCTGCCAAAGATGCGCTCCGCGTTATCCCAGTACACCTTCCGCTTCACCTCGTCCGACAGGTCGGCCGACTCGATCGTGCCGATGGCGACGCCGGGGTGGAAGAGCCCGCCATCGGTCCCGAAGACCACGTGATCCTCCCCGAACACCGCCACCGCCAGCTCGTACCGTCCCGGTTCGGCCAGGCTGGTGATGGGGTCTATGTAGACATTGGGCGGAACATCCGCGCTGGCAAAGGCCGCGCAAGCGCGCCAGTCAGGCGGGGCCATGTGGGCTAGGATGAGAGGCGCGTCATAGTCGGCCGCCAGCTCCATCGCCGCCCGCATCGAGGCCACCGAATAGGTATGAAGCAGCCCCGGCAGGCGCAGGTGCTTGATGGCCGCGAATAGCTCGCGATAGGACTGGTGGTCGTAGCTCACACCGTGGTAGTCGTCCCGGCTCTTCACGCCGATGAACTTGGGGTGCTTGGCCCGCGCCTCGACCTCGCGGATGGATTCGGCCGGGCGGTGAGGGTCTACGTAGATGTAGCCGAACAGCATGTCCTGCTGCTCGATCGCGTCTTGTGTGGCCTGGTTCCCGGTGACCAGGTCGGTCAGCAGCCCCCTGACCGAGCTGACCACCGACTTCTCGATGCCGGCCGCCCGCGAGATCGCCGCCAGGTCAGCCGGGCTGATCCGCCCGATGGGGATCGAGTTCCAGGCCCCGAAGTGTGCGTGCACGTCGAACTTCCTCATTGCCCGCTCTCCAGGAGCCGGCGCGCGTTCCCCGATCCCACCCGCGCCATCTCGGCGGGGGAGAGCCCCGACCCTCGCAGCACCGAGAGCGAGGCCCCGACGCTCAGCATCGGGTACCCCGACCCCCAGAGCATCCGGTCAACCGAGAGGGCCTCGGCCACCACCTGGTGCCCGTCCGGCGTGAACACCTCACCCACGTCGGCGTTGATCGTGGGCAGCGCCTCGGCCAGCGCCAGCAGATCGCCCAGACAGCTATAGTGGTTGTTGGTGAGGATGAACTGCCCCTCCCTTCCCCTGAGCAAGCGCGCGACCCGGCTCGCGCCCGAGGCCTCGGTTGGGATCATCACCGGCAGGCCGGCCTCCGCACACACCTCTACCAGCCGAGCGCAGGCCGGGCTGTCAACGGTGTAGCCGTGGACCTCCGGGAAGAGCCGGACCATGGCGAAGCCCTGCTCGCGCGCCTTCTCCACTCGCTGCCGCGGGTGAGGGCCAGTCGGGCAGCCCACCGCGACCGGTCGGAAGAAGCCGTCCCAAGCGCAGAGGTCCAGAGTCTCCTGGTTCCCCTCGTCGCAGTCGAACAGGATCGCGGTCATGCTGCACGTGTATGCCCGCACCACTCCCCACTGCTGGCCGGCGCGCTTGACGTCCTCCGGCGTGGTCATCACGCCGCGGCGCGGGTCATAGCCGAAGCGGGTGTTGATGTCTATCACAGAGTCTCTTGGATCATGTTCTCTAACCATGATCCAAGAGACTCCCTACGCGCCACTGTGGGGCTTGTGGAAGGGATTCTCTTGCCTCATGGCTATCACCATGAGGCAAGAGAATCATTAGCTCGTCAGCCATCGTAGGCTCCCACGGCCTTCACCGTCTCGTAGGCCGCCTGGAAGTGCTCGACCGGCGTTCCGGGGGCGACGTTGTTGCCTTCCCCGAAAACATACCGCCCGCCCTCCATCACACCGCTGCCGAGGATCGCCGCGGTCTTCTGCCTGATCAGCGAGACCGGCCCGTCCCGCAGGACCATCGGATGCAGGTTGCCGTGCAGCATGGCCCCCGGGCCCAGGTCCTTGCGCACCTGGCCCAGGTCCACCGGGAAGCCCAGGTCGAAGTCCTGGATGTTCAGCTCCTTCTGGAGCATCGGCAGCAGGTGCTGCACCCGTCCGCAGAGATGGATCGAGTTGGGCCCTCCCTGCGAGAAAGTGGCCAGCAGCCGCTGGTGGCGCGGCAGCACGAACTCGCGGTACTGCGCCTCCGATAGCAGCATGATGCTGTCATCCGCGAACCCCCAGCCCGCCTGCGGGAACTCTGTCCCATTGAACTCCATCACCGCCTTGAGCCGCACGACGGTCGCCTCGGTCACGAGGTCGAGCAGTTCTCGCGCGTACCTGGGGTCTTCATAGAGGTCGAGGCAGACCTCGGTGGTGCCGCGGAGGTTGCACGCCACCGTGAACGGTCCGTCTGTTCCTCCGCCACACAGGGAAGAGCGGCCTACCGGCCGTCCCTCGAAGCCTTCCCGCTGCCGCCGCTCCTCGAAGTACTGGTAGCAGGCGACACCCCGCGCCTGCACTCCGTCGTGGATCGGATCCGGGATGCTCATGGCGGCCAGGTCGCCCTTGCGGTCGCGCAGACGCGGCCAGGAGTCCGGGACCTCTCCCTCGCGGTACTCCAGGCGACACCCGAGCCACTCCGCCTCGATGGTGTTCTGGTAGTCCGGCCCCAGCCCGGGCCACTCCTCCGGCAGGCCCATCTCCGCGTCCTGGAAAGCCTGCTCGCGCACCCACTTGCGCAGGGTGAGCTGCACCTCCCATTGCACGGCCGGGTCCTCGAAGTACTGCCGGAAGGAGTACGGCTGCGGGTTCATCCACGGCGTCAGCAGCCGGTACTGCGTGCCGAAGTTGAAGTGGCAGGGGACGCGCGCGGGCCGGCCCTCGTGGAAGTCATGCCAGAGGGCAGCCACCTCCTGGTTGTGCTGTGCGAGTGCGCTATCGCTCATGGGGTTCCGACCTGCGCCTTCTTCTCCGCCCCCCGCGCCTCACCTTTGGCCGAAAAGCGGCCGCAACTCCGCAAGGACTTCCCGCCGGCGAGGGGGAATCAGCCCTGCTAACTTCACCCCACAGGGAGGCGAGAATGGCGAAGATCCCCATCGCGTTGCAGCTCTACTCGGTGCGCGAGGACTGTCAGCGCGATCTACCCGGGACGTTGGCCGCAGTTGCGAAGATGGGCTACGCGGGCGTTGAGTTCGCCGGCTACTACAATCGTTCGGCCGCGGAGCTGCGCAAGCTGGTGGATGACCTCGGCCTCAAGGTCGCAGGCACCCACATCGGCCTCAACACTCTCCTGGGAGACGAGCTGCCTCGCACCATCGAGTTCAACCAGACCATCGGCAACAAGTTCCTGGTCGTGCCCGGCCTTTCCGAGGACCACACCAAGAACGCAGCCGCCTGGCGCAACACCGCCCGCATCTTCAACGAGATCGCGGACAAGCTGACTCCCCTCGGCCTCTACACCGGCTACCACAACCACCACACGGAGTTCACGCCGATGGAAGGCCAGCTCCCCTGGGACATCTTGTTCGGCAACACCCAGGCCAGGGTGGTGATGCAGCTCGACCTCGGCAACGCGCTCTACGGCGGTGCCGACCCGGTTCCGTTCCTGGAGAAGTACCCCGGCCGCGCCATTACCATCCATCTCAAGGAACACGCCAAGGGCAACGATAAGGCGATCATCGGGGAGGGCGATATCCGCTGGCAGGACACCTTCCGGCTCTGCGAGGCCGCCGGCAAGACCCAGTGGTACATTGTCGAGCAGGAGAGCTACGCCTACCCGCCCGTCGAATGCGTGGACCGCTGCCTCCAGGCCTTGCGCGCCATGGGCAAGTAGGGCGTAGAAACAGACACGTGGGGCAGGAGCTTGCCTCCTGCCTGGGCAGTTGCGTAGTTCCGCGGGGCAGGACGAGGTCTCCTGCCCCGCGCGGCCGGAGCGCTACTGCGCCTCCTCCTCCGCAACCTCCTCGATCGTCCTTCCGGTCAGGGCCGACCGCGGCTCGGCCGCCACGATCTCGCGGCTCTCATCCGCCCACTCGTCTCGCCGCTTCACCAGGATCCATCGTTCCCGGCCGCCGGGGTCCCTGGCCACGCGGGTGAGCGCATACCCTCCCTTCAGCTTCGTCCCGGACAAGTGCATTCTGAAGTGGCCCCGCTCGAGCGCTTCCGCCGCGGGAACGGTCTTGCCGTCTTGCTCAGTGGCGTTCTCGTAAGACCCGGTATCCCAGACGATCACCATCCCGCCGCCATACTCGCCCTCTGGAATCACGCCCTCGAAGTCCGCGTACTCGATCGGGTGATCCTCCACCAGCATGGCCAGCCGCTTGTCCCTCGGGTTGGTGGACGGACCCTTCGGGACCGCCCATGACTTCAGCACCCCGTCAACCTCCAGGCGGAAGTCGTAGTGCAGCCTGCTCGCCGCGTGCTTCTGCACCACGAAGATGGTCTTCTTGGCCGCCTTGCGTTTCCCGCCTGCGGGTTCGGGGGTCTTGCGGAAATCCCGCTTGCGCTGGTACTCCGCCAGCGAACCCCGCTTCGCACGAGTCATGGTACACGCCGCTCCTCGGCCCAGGGTCCGCTAGGATGAGGGTCTCCCAATCAGCGTCAGGAACTCCTGCCGCGTGGCGGCCGACTCGCGGAAGGTCCCCAGCAGGGAAGAGGTCACCATCATCGAGTTCTGCTTCTCCACCCCGCGCATCATCATGCACAGGTGTCGGGCCTCGATCATCACGCCGACTCCCTGGGCATCTATCGCCTCCTCGATGGCGTACGCGATCTGCTCGGTCAGCCGCTCCTGGATCTGGAGCCTCCGCGCGTACATGTCAACCAGGCGCGCCAGCTTGCTCACCCCGAAGACCTTGCCCCGCGGGATGTACCCGATGTGGCAGCGGCCGAAGAAAGGCAGTACGTGATGCTCGCAGAGGCTGTAGAGCTCGATGTCCCGCAGAATCACCATGCTGTTGGTCTCCTGCGTGAACACCGCCCCGTTGACCAACTTCTTCGCGTCCGCGCGGCAGCCGGAGGTCAGGAATTCCAGCGCGGCCGCCATCCGGCCTGGGGTCTTGCGCAGCCCTTCCCGGTCCGGGTCTTCGCCGATCTCCTTCAGCAGCTCCCTCACCAGTTTCTCGACGTTCTCGCGGTTCACGACTTGTGTCCCTTCCTGGTGGCGCTCCCACCTGTCGGCTGACCGCGTCGCCGTGACGCGGGAAGGTCGCCGCGGCGGCGCCGCACGCGTGTGATCTCCACGCCCACGCTGCGGGCGAAACGCAGCGCCGACGGCTTCTCCACCCTCACCACCACCTGCTGGACTCGGCGGTCCTCCAGGCAGACCCCGGCCACCGCTTCCGCCAACGCTTCCACCAGCTGGTAATCTGAGCCCTCCACCAGGCCCAGGACTCGCTTCTTGAGGGCGCGGTAATCCACTGCATCCTCGAAGCGATCGCTCTCGCCGGCCCGGCGCAGATCGGTCAGGAGAGCCAGGTTGATCAGCACCTCCTGCTTCTCGCGCCGCTCCTCCGCGTTCACCCCGATGATGCATCGCGCCTGGAGATCGCTAATCAGGACGCGGTCCACTGGCGTTCTCTACGGACGTTCGCGCACAGAGGTACCATTGCGCGAACGTCTCTCCTCAGGCGTTTGTCGAGCGCGTGATGAATGTCGCCCGTTACTCCTTTGGGCGACATCCATCCAGAGATGTCGCCCTCCGTCCACCCGGATCACCTCTCCGGTCACGAAGTCGCTCTTGAGCAGGTAGATCACGGCCTGCGCGACGTCGGCCGGCTCCCCGTGTCTCTTCAGGGGCACGGTGTGGGTCAGCCGATCGAGGTAGCTGTCGTCCTCGCCGGGCGGGGGAAGGATGAGCCCGGGGGCGACCCCGTTCACTGTGATGTCGGGTGCGAAGGCGACCGCGGTCATCTTCGTCAGCACCCACAGCGCGTGCTTGCTCAGAATGTAGGCGGCGTGGGACCAGTCATAGCCCCCGACCCTGGTGTCGAGCAGGTTCACTATCTTTCCCCGGCCGGCGGTGCGCGCGAACTCGCGGCTGAGCACGAATGGCGCCCAGGCGTTGACCTGCATGTGCCGCGTCAGGTCCTTGAGCTGCATCTCCTCGAGCGTGCCCGGCAGGAACACCGACGCGCTGTTGATCAGCAGGTCGAGCCGGCCGGCGATCTCTCGTGCCCGCGCGATCAGACCTTCACACTCCTCGGGCTTCGCCAGGTCGGCCTTCAGCGGCCACGCCTTGACGCCGCGGTCGGCCAGCTCGGTGCAGAGCGCAATCGCTTCGTCGGCCGAGGCCCGGTAGTGAGCCACCACGTTCACACCCTCCTTCGCGAGGGCGATCGCGATCTCGTGCCCGATCCGCTTCGCCGCGCCCGTGACCAGCGCCGTCTTCCCTCCCAGCCCCTCCGGCTTCACGCCCGGTCCACCAGCGCGTCTATCTTCGCGGCCAGGATGAAGTCATTGCGGGAGAGCCCGCCGATCTTGTGCGTGGAGAGGGTCAGGCGAACCCTGTTCCAGGAGATGTGGATGTCCGGGTGATGCCCCTGCTCCTCGGCGATCGCCGCCACCTTGTTCACGAAGCCCATCGCCTCCGCGAAGTCCTTGAACTGGAACTTCCTCTCGATCGCCTTGTCCTCCAGCGCCCACCTGGGAGCCTCCCGCGCCGGTGCCTCAGCTTCCGCTGCCGAGAGAGGCGGTTCGCCGGCCTGGCACGGCACGCACTTCTGCTCGACCAGCTTCACCTCGGCCTCCTTAGAGACTGTATCAAGCTCTCAGGCAGATCGCCAGGACCGCTCGCGTAGCACCTTGAGACAGTCAGCGCAAGGGGTTCCGCCAGCGATTCCCAGTCGCCCGTCACCGGATGGCGCCGCGCAGGTCATCGGGCGCGAATCCCTCGCGCCCCCGGATCAGCTCCCGGGCGGCCTCGACCCGATCCCACACGTTGCACATCATCGCCCCGCGCACTCTCCCGTCGCGCAGGTAGTAGATCACTCCCGTATCGTTCTCCTTCTGCCAGTCGCTGAACGTCTCCAGCCTGGCGTCAACCTCCCCGACGGCCTCGTACCCGAAGGCGAACAGGTCGGAGTAGAAGTACGGCATGTAGTCGTAGGGCTCTCCCGCTCCCGCCATGTTCCGCCCCGCCCACTTCCCCTGGTTCAGGGCGTTGTCCCAGTGCTCCACGCGCATATCCTTGCCGAGCACCTGATAGGGGAAGAGCGCGTTGTCCCCGGCCGCGTAGACATCAGGATGGGAAGTCTGAAGATAGCCGTTCACCACGATCCCGTCGCCGACGCGGAGCCCCGCCTTTTCCGCCAGCATGACCGCGGGCCCGATCCCCACCCCCACGATCACGAGATCGGACTCGATCTCCTTGCCGCTGGCCGTGTGCGTGAGCAGCCTGCTTCCGCGCTGGCCCAACGAGGCCGTCTCCTCGCCGCTCAGAACCTCGACTCCGCGTGCGATGTACTCGTGCTGAATGGCTCGCCCCAGCGCCCTGGGGAAAACTCGCTGGCACAGGTATTCGGAGGGGAAGATCATGGTCACGTGCAGCTTGCTGATGTTGAGCGCGGCCGCCATCTCCGAGCCGATGAAGCCGCCCCCGATCACCACCGCCGACTTGCCTTCGCTCGCCTCGGCCCGCACTTTCAGGTAATCGTCGAGGAACCGGTAGTAGCAGAGCCCGCCGAGGTCGCCGCCTGCCACCGACAGCGCGCGGGGCACGCCGCCGGTGGCCAGCAGTAGCTTCCGGTAGCCGTAGGTGTTACCCTCGTCGTCGGTCACCAGCTTCTGCTCGGCGTCAACTGCAACCACCTCGCGGCCGAGGGCGAGCTTCACCCCGTTCTGGTCGTAGAACTCCTGGTCGTGGACGAAGATCTGCTCGACTGTCTTCTTGCCAAACCAGAGCTGCTTGGAGAGCGGCGGGCGGTCATACGGCAGGTGCTTCTCCCGGCCGATCACCAGCACCGATCCGTCCTTGTCCACCTCCCGGATGCCGGAGACCGCAGAGCCTGCCGCCAGACCTCCGCCGACGATGATGTATGGGTAGCTCGGCACCGACATCACACCACCTCCCGCGCCGTGGTAGCACCCGCCGCGAGGCCAAGTATAGCAGGCAGCCACACCCCTGATTGGCCAGGGGAACCGACAAACGGTGACGGACCTGCGGCCTCTTCCCTCCGGCCGTGGCTAGCTCCCCTCCACCTCCGGCATCCGTCTGATCCGCGGGTCGGTGAACACATCACTCTCATCGCGGCTGGCGCTGGAGAACTCCGACACGATCGCGCCCTGCTCTCCGGCCTGGAACCAATGCAAGGCGTCGGCAGGGATGGTGTACTGCTCTCCGGGCTTCAGCGCGACCTCGTGGAAGACGGTGTAGTAGCGTTCGTCGCCCGCGGGCGGGGCGGCCCTCAAGCGAGGGCTCACCTCACCCTCCACGCACAGCCGCACCGTTCCCCACCGGCACCGGAAAGTCTCCATCTTCCCCGGCTCGCCGGCCACCGGCGGATGCCTATGCTCGGGGCAGGTCTGACCCGGGAAGAGCACCAGCTCCTTGGCGCAGTAGCGTTCGGTGTTGATGTAGGTCACCAGCTCGAGCCCGGTCCGATCCAGATCGCCGAGGCCGAAGTCGGCAACCTCGAGGCCCTCCGCTTCCTCGGGCGTGAGCACGATCCCGGCGGCGGCCAGCATTGCTGCCGCTTGCTTCCGCGCCCGCTCCATCTGAGCTTTGGTCAGCACGGATACCTCCTGCCGTCGCGAGGCAGGTTGGGAACCTGCCCTACTGGACCGCGTCGTGCGGCCCGCGCCAGATCGCCCGCTCCTCGTCCCAGCGCCACCCGGGCAGCGAAAGCCCGGAGGCGCGGCGCTCCCACCTCGCGTGAATCCGCGTTTGCACCTCGTCCCAGGTCGGAATGCCGCTCGTCGCATCGGCCTGCTCCACATTGCAGGCCCCCACGGCGACCGCGCTGGTCATCGTTTCCTCTGGCCCCAGCCCGTCGGCCAGTCCGGCCAGGAATCCCGCGATCGTGCAGTCGCCCGAGCCCGTCGTCCCCACCACCGTCACCTGGAAGCAGGGAGAGAGCAGCTCTCTGTTCGTCCACGCGCCTGTGTCTTTCGGCGCGCAGCTACCCATGGCCGCCACCCGGTCGGCCTGGCTGGTAGTGCGCAGATACAGCCCCTCCTCTCCCAGCTTGAGCGCCACGATCGCCGCGCCCATCTCCAGCAACTCGTCGGACAGCTCCCGCAGCGTCCCGCCGTCCACCCTGGCGATCAAGTCTTGGCCCAGGCGGTCGAATCGCTCCCGGTCGAGCATGAAAAGGATCTCGTCCACGCTCGGGAGGAAGACATCCACATGAGGCAGAGCGCGCCGGAGCAGGCCGCGCCAATCGGCCCTCCCGGCCTCCGAAGCGGGGTCAGGCTTCGCCATGTCCAGGGACGTAGTGACGCCGATCTCCTTGACCCGGCGGAGCAGCGTCGCCAACTCCACCCCGCCGTCAGCGTACATGCGGCGCATCAGCGGCGGATATCCGAAGTGGAACAGCCGCACCCCCCGCAACTGGTCGTAAGGGATGTCGTCGGCGCCGAAGGTGTCATTGGCCCCGGGGCAGTGGAGGAAGATGCGATCTACGCCCGGCGGGTTGATCACGATGGTATACGAACTCGGCGCGTCCCGCGTGATGAGCATCCCCGCGGCCAGCCCCGGGTCGTGACCTCGCACGATCTCGAGGATGGCGCGCCCGAACAGATCGTCTCCCACCTTCCCCATCAGCCGCGCCGGGAATCCGAGCCGGTGCAGCGCTAGCCCGGTGTTGGACACCGGCCCTCCGGTCGCCATCACCGCGGCCCCGACGTCCACCAGCTTGCCGGGGACCAGGATCTCAGACCAGCTCCGCGCCCCTCCCCCGAAACTGGGGATGATGTCCAGGCAGATATGCCCCGCCACCACGATGTCAGCTCTGTCCGACACTGAGCCGCCTCCATTCTGGCGACACCTAACTACCACGTCCGCTCTCCCTTTCCTCGGGCCGCTGCCGGCCCTCTCGCACGCCGGCGGGCGGCGCGCCGGCCAAAGGGCAGGGCGCCCGCCGGGTGGCGAGCGCCCTGTCATTCCGGGCGCTGGTGACTTGTCGGTCACTCAGCGCATGCCGTCAGTCCGTGCGATGCCGCTAGGGTACGTACTGCAGCGTCGCCTGGTCAACGTAGACGTACTCCATGCTGCCGCCGCAGACGACCAGCATCACGTAGTCGCCGGTGACGTAGCTGGCGACGTCCGCGGTGCCCCACTGGTAGACAGTATCAGTGGTCGGATGACCAGTGAACCCGGTGTGGACGAACGCCGTACCGCCGCCCATGACGTCGTTGTCCGCGGGCAGGTCGGGATCTCCGGACCCCACCAGTGTGTAGATACCGGAGTCAGGCGGGGTCTCATCGGTGTCGAACCACTGGGTCTGCCAGTTGCCGCCGTCGGCGCCACTCATGACGCGCAGGCCCCAGCCGTACGGCATGGTGTAGAGAGGGTCGGGATCGGGCGGGCTGGGAAGATCCCAGGTCCCGAGGTCGCCCCATCCTTCGCCGCAGCAGCTGGTGGCGCAGCAGTCGCCCCATTCGCCGTCGATGTTCTCTATGCGGTACTCGAACGTGATCGTCATCGAGCTGGCCGTAGATGGGACGCCATGCCACACCAACGCGTGCGAGTGGTTCCAGTTGCACCAGTCATCGTTAGTGTCCGGGAACGTGTTCCGCTGCGAGCGGAAGTACACGTCATCGGACTTGGCCATGGCGCTCTCGGGGTAGCCGGCCGACGCGGTGGAGTCATCTACCGCGCCGCCCAGCAGGGCCAGCGCTTCATCATAGCCCCAGGTCGCGGTGATCGGCGGCGAGATGCCGATGTAGAGGCTGGCCGTGCGGCCCGCCTGCCAGGTGTCGTCATTCTCATCGGTGACGAACACCTTCAGGCTGTACTCGCCGGCCGGGTCAACCGCGGGCAGACCCCAGGACATGAACAGGTACGGATCGCCGGAGGCCA
>Ga0315280_10000356_pt1 | contig 84576 bp, 63 predicted proteins | sample YL17G06_40_MG_FD_203697 | JGI IMG/M metagenome (GOLD analysis project Ga0315280, IMG submission 203697) | Sediment microbial communities from Yellowstone Lake, YNP, Wyoming, USA - YL17G06_40 | ecosystem: Environmental > Aquatic > Freshwater > Lake > Sediment | place: USA: Wyoming | collected... | reverse complement strand
GGACCTCTTAGACAGATTAAGGGGCCGTGGTCCAATAGCCACAGTGTGTCCTATAAGGGACGAAGAAAAGATTGACGATTACCGGGCAGGAGGCGGGGCTTGACGCCTTTCAGAAAAGAACTTTCAGCTTTGGCTTCAGCCTGGCATAGTCAGAGTGCTTCGGGGTGTGTCATGCCTTCCTATCTCTTTCCCTGGACGATTCATGTGTTTACGTCTTGGTGGAAAGCAGAACCTTTTCCTTGGTCAGGGAACGGGAAAGGACAAAGGATACCGCGGTGCAAAGCCCGATTAGTCCAAGATAGATCAGGGGGAAGTAACTAATCGAGATACCCAAACCACCTAGGGCATTGACTCCAAGGACGAGTAGTATGAATATGCCGGTGAATACAAAGTTGCCGATTCTTGGATTAGAGATATTCAGCTGTATGTTAATCACGATGGTTACGATGGAAAATACCAATATCGGGACGATGATTATAGCCGAAACGGCGGCTACTGCACCCGGAAAAATGAAGCTGTGGGTATTCGGAGTCACAAAGCCCAAATCCATGACTAGATAAGCGAGAATGGACACGCCAATTCCTATCACTATGCTGGGCAGCGTCACCGCCAGGGATTTGCCCATCCAGATTTGATTCATACTGACCGGTGTCGCCATCAGCGACTCGATATTGCGTTTGGCTTTATCCACAATCACCGAGTAGTTGGCAAATATAGAGCACACGAAGATGGAGTACATCATCGGCAGCACATAAGCCAGACCGTTGAGAAAGCTGCGGCTGTAATCATCAATTGCCTGCTGGCCAGTGAGGGTCTTGACATGGACTCTATAACCGGAGACGTAACTGAGAGTTAGTACCAACATTACCAGAATAAATATGTATGTGCTGCGGCTGCGAAAGGCCTCACCAATGTCTTTCCGGGCAATGATCCATATCTTGTTCATGTCACTTCTGCTCCGCTTCTTTCACAATCGTGGTAAACATTTCCTCCAACGAGGCTTCCTGTTTCTTGAACTGCTCTACTCTGACTCCCCGGGAAGCCAATAGAGTCACAATGACAGAGATATCCACATTGGGACCGGCAGATAATGTCAGATTCCTATCTCTCTGTTCTCGAACCTTGACGTCAGGCAGCGTGTTCAATTCAGCGACTATCGGCGGCGCTATCGGCTGGGCAGTTTCAATTTCAAATCCGCCATGCCCCATTTGACGCTGCAGTTTTTCCAGCTCACCATAAAGGCGGATTTGCCCCTTATGGATAAGGGCGATACGGTCGCAAATACGCTGGACTTCATCCAAGTTGTGGGAGCTTAGAAGGATGGTCTTGCCTTGTTTGTGTATCATATCGAGCATCAATTGACGGATTTCTATCTGGCCGGTGGGATCGACTCCTGCAGTGGGTTCATCCAAGACCAGCAGTTCGGGGTCAGGTGCCATCGCCCTAGCTAGGGCTAGCCTCTGGCGCATGCCTTTGGAATAAGTCCCTACTCTATCTCTAGCTCTATCGGCTAAGCTCACCAATCTGAGCACATCATCGACTCTCTGAGCTGGTTGCGAGAGATCATATAGCTTGGCGTAATATACCAGATTGTCATAAGCCGTCATGTTGTCATACAGGCCATCCGCTTCCAGGACAAAGCCTATTTTCCGGCGTGTTCTATTCATCTGAACATCTTGACCTAACACAGAAACTTGGCCGGATGTCGCCTGCAGCAGTCCCAGGATAATTCTGATAGTCGTGGTCTTACCAGCCCCGTTGGGTCCCAGATAACCGAAAATATCGCCCTGTTTTACAGCCAGTGTTACATCCTTCAGGATTTGCCGTCCACTCAATTCTTTATTGACATGATCCAGCCTGATTACGTCATCTCTCATCTCTCGTCCTTCACCTTAGGAGGTGTATCGAGAAGATTATAGTACAACATTCTCAGGCTATGAACAGGCCGCCAATAAAGGTCTGACGGACTGACCGACCCCCCCGGAAATGGTATCACTTACAGAGTTAGAGGGTGGATTTGAGAGGGAAATGGAGCTGAGGGGATTCGAACCCCTGACCTCCTCCGTGCAAGGGAGGCGCTCTCCCAGCTAAGCTACAGCCCCATGTGATGAAGAAGATTCGTTCACGGGCTTCAGGGAAGCCCGCACTGTGGATTTTAGCATCAGCAGTGCGATGGGTCAATTTGGCGAATTGACTCATAATAACTGTTACCGAAGTTGGTATCGTTGCCTCAAAAGAAGTGTTACCGAAATTGGAGGTGGCGATGACCAGAGTGGCTATCAAGGAGTATGTGGATGCCCTCAGGGGGAGGTATTTGAGGCGCTCGAAGAAGGAGAAAGGCAGGGTACTGAATGAGTTCGTGGGTGTAGTGGGCTGCCACCGCAAGTCCGCGGTTAGGTTGCTGGGACACAAGAAGGAGATCAGCCATCAAGGAAAGCGGGGCCGCGCCAGGCAATACAAAGGCGAAGTGGTGAATATCCTGGAAATGGCCTGGGAGGCGACCGACCATCTCTGCTCCAAACGACTACAGCCCTTTCTGCCAGAACTGGTGCCTATGCTGCGCCAATATGGAAACCGGAACATAAGCGCTGAGGTGGCAGCAGAGCTCTGCCGGATGAGTCCCTCCACCATAGATCGCCTGCTGGGCCCCTGGCGTCGCGCAGGTGGCCATCGTCGCTTCTCTCTTACCAAGCCAGGAACCCTGCTCAAGGACGCCATCCCCGTCAAGACGTTTGCAGAGTGGGAGAACGGACGTCCCGGCTTCCTGGAGGTAGATCTGGTGCATCATTGTGGTGAGAGCGTGGATGGTTTCTATCTCACTACGCTGAGTGCGGTGGATGTAGCCACGGGGTGGTCGGAGTGCGTGGCAGTCTGGGGCAAAGGTCAGGAGAGAGTCGGGGGAGCTATCCATAGGGTGCGCCAGCGTCTCCCTTTCCTACTCCTGGGCCTGGACTCGGATAATGGCAGCGAATTCATCAATCACCACCTCTTGACCTATTGCCAGAAGGAACACATTACCTTTACCCGATCCCGCTCATACAAGAAGAACGACAGTTGCTATGTGGAACAAAAGAACTGGTCAGTGGTGCGCCTTATGATTGGCTATGATCGGTATTCCTCAAGGCCCTCCCTGGATACCATGAACCGCATATACGAGATACTGCGTCTGTACGTGAACTTCTTCCAGCCTACGATGAAGCTGTGGAGCAAGACGAGACATGGGTCAAAGGTACATCGGGTATATGCCCCGGCTCAAACGCCGTATCGCCGGCTACTGGCCTCTGGAGTGGTTACTGAGGACATGCGCCAGAGATTGGCAGCCACTTACGCCGGGCTCAATCCCATTCTCCTGAGGCAGCAACTCGATGACAATCTCAAACGGCTCTGGGATCTTGCGGACAAGTCCGGGACCCAGTCCATGACAACAGCAAAGACCACTTACGGTAACACCCAATTATGACGCAATGATCTGGTTTCGGTAACACTTTATTTTGACGCAATACGTTTGGACAGGGGTCGCGGCTGAGCGTCAGTAAAATACGCCTGTGCTATACTAAGTCCCGAAATTCACCAGCCTGCTATGATATGGACGTGAGCGACCAGGGTGATGCCAGGCAACAGATCGAGCGGCTGCGGACGCTGATCAACTACCACAACCATCGCTACTACGTGCTGGACAGCCCGGAAATCAGCGACTCGGAATACGATGGGCTGATGCGCCGCCTGGAACAGCTCGAAGCGGAGCATCCGGAACTGCTGACTCCCGACTCGCCGACGCAGAGGGTGGGTGCAGAGCCACTGGCGGAGTTCGGCACTGTAGAGCATCGTCTGCCGCTGCTGAGCCTGGCTGACGTTTTTTCAAATGAAGAGTTGCTGGCCTGGTACAAGAGAGCGCTGAATCTCAGGGGGAAGCAGGACTTCGACTTCGTCTGCGAGATCAAGATGGATGGCCTGGCGGTGGCGCTGACGTATGTCGACGGCAAGCTCGTCACCGGAGCCACTCGCGGCGATGGCTATCGCGGTGAGGATGTCACCCAGAATCTCCGGACAATCAAGAGCATCCCCTTATCGGTGCCCAAGAATGCCCCGCCCCGTTTCGATGTGAGGGGCGAGGTCTATCTATCCAAGGCTGGTTTCAAGAAGTTGAATGACGATAGAGCTAGAGAGGGCTTGCCGCTCTTTGTGAATCCCCGGAATGCGGCGGCGGGTTCGATACGCCAACTCGATCCGCGTATCACTGCTCAGCGCCCGCTGGATATCTACGTCTACGCGCTGGGAGATTATGAAGGAAAGGCTGTACCGGATACCCACTGGGAGCGGATGGAATACCTCAAGTCCCTCGGCTTCAAGATCAACCCGCGCAACAAGCGCTGCCAGACCATAGAAGAGGTGGAAGCCTACCACCGCGATGTCGAAGAGCACCGGGCGAGTCTGCCGTACGAAACGGATGGTATCGTGGCCAAGATAGATTCCATCGCCATCCAGGATAGCCTGGGCTACGTGGCCCGCGAGCCAAGGTGGGCGGTGGCCTACAAGTTCCCGGCGGAACAGGCTACTACGATTCTCAAGGACATCGGCATCAATGTGGGCAGAACGGGGAGCCTCAATCCGTACGCGATTCTGGAGCCCGTGTTTGTCGGCGGCGTCACCATCCAGAGCGCCGCCCTTCACAACGAGGATGACATAAAGCGCAAGGACATTCGGATTGGCGACACTGTGTACGTTCAACGTGCCGGCGATGTCATCCCGGAGATAGTAGGGCCGGTGGTCAGCAAGCGCACCGGAGCTGAGAAGGTTTTCACCATGCCGACTCGCTGTCCGGCTTGCGGGGCTGAAGTCCTGAGAGTGGAAGGCGAGGCCATGCACCGCTGCACCAACGCCGCCTGCCCGGCGCAGGCGCTGGAGAAGATCAAGCACTTCGTCGGGGCTATGGACATCGACGGCGTCGGGGAGAAGCTGAGCGCTGTCTTCTTTGAGAAGGGGCTGGTGAAGGATGCGGCCGATGTCTACTACCTTACCCGGGAGCAATTGCTGGCGCTGGAGCGAATGGGCGAGAAGAGCGCCGACAAGGTGTTGAAGTCGATCGAAGGCAGCAAAGTCCGGCCGCTGGCTCAGGTCCTCTTTGCCTTGGGCATACCCAATGTTGGCGGCGAGACTGCTGGGCTGCTGGCATCACGATACCCCAGCCTGGAGAAGCTGGCTAGTGCCACCGAGGGAGAGCTCCAAAGCATCCCGTCCATTGGCCCCAAGATCTCTGAAAGCATCGCGGCCTTTTTTAGGCAGGAAGGCAACAAGAACATCATCGAGAAGTTGAAGAAGGCCGACGTGAGCCTGAAGGAAGAGGTGTCCCAGGCGAAGGCCGGCGATCTGCCGCTGGCCGGCAAGGAGTTCGTCATCACCGGCAAGCTGGCGTCGTCCACCCGCAGCGAGGCTGAGGCGAAGGTCAGAGAGTTGGGCGGTGCCGCGGGTTCCAATGTTACCAAGAAGACCACTCACGTGGTGGCGGGGGAGGACCCTGGCTCCAAGCTGGACAAGGCGCGCAGTCTGGGCATCACCATACTCACCGAAGAGCAGTTCCTCAAGATGATTGGAAAAGGTTCTAGCGCATGAAGCTGATAATCGGGCTGGGCAACCCCGGCAAAAAGTATTCCGCCAACCGCCACAATCTCGGTTTCCGCTGCATCAATCACTTGGCGAAGGCCAACGGTATCGGCATCGACAAGCGCCAGTGTCAGGCGCAGTTGGGCATTGGCCGCATAGCCGGTGTGCAGGTAGTCCTGGCCAAGCCTCGAACGTTCATGAATCTCAGCGGCAAGTCAGTGCACATGATGATGGACCGGTTCAAGGCCAAGCGCGAAGACATTGTGGTTATTCACGACGATCTCGATCTTCCCTTGGGAAAAGTCCGCTTCTATGCCAATGGCGGACCGGGAGGGCACAAGGGCGTAGAGTCTATCATCGCCGCGCTGGGCAGCCGCGACTTCATCCGCGTTCGCGTCGGGGTCGGCCGGCCGCCGCCGGGCATGGACCCGGTGGACTTCGTGCTGCTGGATTTTAGCCCCACTGAGAGGCCGATCGTCGAAGAGGCGATTGCCAAGGTCGGCGAAGCGGTGCCTTTTCTGCTCAAAGAGGGACTGGCTGCAACCATGAACAAGTACAATCAGCGGGAATCACCCCCACCCTCACCCTAGCCTCCTCCCGTCAAGGGAGAGGGGAGAGCCCCTGCCACACGTCCTTCCGGCCTCCTTACCTGAGGACTTCCCAGGCAAAGACACGCAGGACTTGATGCACTGGATGGATCAAGTTGTCGACCCGCCTCTCGATTCGTGTTGACAACCTGATGCCGAGAAGTCTCCCGGCGAGCATCTCGAACCCATCGATACAAGGATCCAGTGGAATCACCGCTGGATTGTGCTCATATCCGAACACCACTATCGCTTTGCGTTCGTTTCCGGCAGACGCTGCCAGCTTCAGACAGTCTCCGATGGAGCTAGTGTTCCCTGGGTAAGGATGAAGGACGTTCTGTGACCAATTCTCTGCTTCCTTCCCATTGTCACCGAATGGTCTAACGACCTTGAACTCTATCTGCCATTCATTTGGGATCAAGAGATCTGGCTGTCTCTTGCTCACCGTATTCCCGTAGCTGGCTGGATACTTGTTTCTCAGAAAAGACATCGCAGCTTTCACCGCGTCGGATTCGCCAAACGGTCCGATTCCAGGCTGAAACTGCTTGTGAGCAACGCAGCTCGAGTCAATCTCTTTCAGCGCAGAGGCAAAGTCATCTGTGAATTGCTCGAGCGTCAGCTTAGTCCTCCTTCCCTGGCAGCATCCTGCTGCACCTCTCTGCGGTCTTCTACGTGGGCGTTGCCCCGGCGCAGAGTCTCCCTGACCTCTCCAGCAGCGGGCGCAGGTACTGCCCGGTCACACACTTCTCGTTCTGGGCGATCTCTTCGGGCGTGCCGGTGGCCACGATGTAGCCGCCCTTGTCGCCCGCCCCGGGGCCCAGGTCGATAATGTAGTCGGCGTTCTTGATGACATCCATCTGGTGTTCGATGATGACTACCGTGTTGCCGCCCTCGACCAGCCTCTGCAGCACGCTCAGCAACGCGGCCACGTCGTGGAAGGACAGGCCGGTGGTGGGTTCATCCAGGATGTACAGTGTCCGCCCGGTGGACCGCTTGGAGAGCTCGCTGGCCAGCTTCACCCGCTGGGCTTCGCCTCCGGACAGCGTCGTGGCCGGCTGCCCGATCCTCATGTAGCCCAGACCGACGTCGTTCAGCGTCTGCAGCTTGGTCTTGATCCTGGGGATGTTCTCGAAGAAGTGCAGCGCCTCCTCGACGCTCATGTCCAGCACCTCGGCGATGTTCTTGCCCTTGAAGCGGATCTCCAGAGCCTCGCGGTTGTACCGCTTCCCCTTGCACAGTTCGCAGGCCACCGTGACGTTGGGCAGGAACTGCATCTCAATCTGGATGTAGCCCTGCCCCTGGCAGGCCTCGCAGCGCCCGCCCTTCACGTTGAAGGAGAAGCGTCCAGGGTTATATCCACGCATGCGGGCTTCGGGCACCTGGGCGAAGAGGTCGCGGATGGCGGTAAATGTCGTAGTGTAGGTAGCCGGATTGCTGCGGGGCGTTCGCCCAATGGGCGACTGATCGATGTTGATGACCTTGTCGATGCGCTCCAGCCCTAGAATCTCGTCGCACTCGCCCGGCCTGTCCTTAGCCCGGTAGAGTATCTGAGCCAGCTTCTTGTAGAGAATCTCGCTGATGAGGCTGCTCTTGCCGCTGCCGGACACTCCGGTGATGCAGACGAATACGCCCAGAGGGATATGCACGTCGATGTCCTTCAGGTTATTGTGCCTTGCTCCTTTGATCACGAGTTCGTTTCCTGACCCGGTGCGGCGTTTCTTCGGCAGCGGGATCTCCCGCCTGCCGCTCAGGTACTGGCCGGTTATAGAATCGGGGCTGGACATGACCTCAGCGATTGTGCCGGTGGCCACGACTTCGCCGCCGTGCTCGCCGGCCCCGGGGCCCATGTCGATGATGTAGTCCGCGGCCCGCATCATGGCTTCGTCATGCTCGACGGCGATGATGGTGTTGCCGATGTCTCTCAGTCGCTCGAGCGTGGTGATCAGGCGATGGTCATCCGCAGCGTGCAGGCCGACTGTGGGCTCGTCGCAGATATATATGACGCCCATGAGCCCGCTGCCGATCTGGGTGGCCAGGCGGATGCGCTGCGACTCGCCGCCGCTGAGGGTGGCTGAGGGGCGGTCCAGCGTGAGGTAGTCCAGTCCGATGTCCTCCAGGAAGCCCAGGCGGGCTCGAATCTCCTTCAGAATCTGGTGGGCGATGGTGAACTCCCGGCCAGTGAGCTTTGGCTGGGGCGCTTTGTCATCGCTGACTTCATGCACCCATTTCAGCGCCTCGGACACCGGCATCGAGGTCACATCGATGATGCTCCGGCCGTCGATGGTCACGGCCAGTGACTCGGGCTTGAGTCTCTTCCCCTGGCATGTAGGGCAGAGGTAGGAAGTCATGTAGCGCTCGATCTCGGTGCGGATGTACTCTGACTCCGTGTCTCTGAAGCGGCGCTCCAGGTTGGGGATGACCCCCTCGAAGCCGTTGTAGTAGCCGCCAAATCTCCAGTAGCGGTCTCGAATCGTTCTCACTCCATCCTCGTTGCCGTACAGGATGATGTTCAGTTGTTTCTGCGAGAGATTCTTGACCGGAGTGCGGGTGGAGAAGCCATGCTCCCTGGCCACCGACTCCACCTGATCCTCATACCACATGCTCATGGCGCCTTCGCGTGACCAGGGCTGAATAGCGCCCTCGGCCAGGCTCAGGCTCTTGTTCGGGACCACCAACTCGGGGGCAATCTCCAGCTTGTTACCCAGGCCGGTGCAGTCCGGGCAGGCCCCGTGTGGGCTGTTGAAGCTAAAGGTGCGGGGAGCGATCTCTCCCAGGCTGATGCCGCATTGCACGCAGGCAAAGTGCTCGGAGAAGAGAAGTTCCTCGCCGTCGATTATGGAGACCAGCACCACTCCGGCTCCCAGCTTCAGCGCGGTCTCGACGGAATCGGCGACGCGGGTGGGGTCTGTCTCCTGGTCAACCGCCAGACGGTCGATGACGGCTTCGATGGAGTGCTTCCTGTTCTTGTCGATCTGGAACTCCTCTGAGAGATCGTGGATGCGTCCATCGATCCTCACTCGCACGTAGCCGGCTTTTCTCAGGTCTTCGAAGATAGCCTGATGTTCGCCCTTCCGGTCTTTTACCAAGGGAGCCACGATCATGATGCGGCTTCCCTGCGGCAGGGTCATGATGGCATCGACTATTTGCTGCACGGTCTGCTGGGCGATCTCCCGTCCGCACTTGGGGCAGTGCGGGTGGCCCACGCGGGCGAAGAGCAGTCGCAGGTAGTCGTAGATCTCGGTGACGGTGCCCACGATCGATCGCGGGTTGCGTGAAGGCCCTTTCTGGTCGATGGATATGGCGGGCGAGAGACCTTCGATGTAGTCGACATCCGGTTTCTCCATCTGGCCCAGGAACTGGCGGGCGTAGGCGGAAAGGGACTCGACATAACGCCGTTGCCCTTCGGCATAGATGGTGTCGAAGGCCAGGGAGCTCTTGCCCGATCCCGACACGCCTGTGATCACCACCAGCTTGTCCCGGGGGATGGACACGTCGATGTTCTTCAGGTTGTGCTCCCGAGCACCTTTGACGAAAATGGCTTTGATAGTCATGTGATCACCGGACAAGTCAATTCTATCACCGCGCCGTGCGGGCGCCAAAGCGAGAAGGCGAGGCAAGCCGTACAGCCGTTGGGGCGTGCAGAGGGGCGAAGCCCCTCTGCGTTCCTTTCTATCCCCCAAGAATGGGGGCCAGGGGGTTGACGGCAAGTCCCCGGAACTGGATTCCCGCCTCCGCGGGAATGACACGTATTGTGGTGGGCACAGCCCACCCCTACGTGACGGGGGCGGTGGGTTTCGCTCCGCTCTACCCGCTGGGCGCATTTCAATGCGCCCCTACGGTTAGGGGTTCGACGGTGCAGCAGGGTGCTGCCGGGGTCTGGGGTGTCCCCAGAATCATTAATCTCCCCCCAAGATTGGGGGCCAGGGGTTGAACGTCTCACGAAAGACACTGCCGATGGGTCCGCTTCTCTCCCGCCCTGCGTGTCTGGCTGCGGGTCACGGGCAAGCTATGCTTCGCTCGTGCCACCCGTCGTTACACCAAGAGGTCCAGGACACATCCTGGTAAGGGCTTGGGGATGTGCCCCAAACACCCAATTCTTCCTACCCCCATGAGTGGGGGCCAAGGGGGTTGAATCAAGCGATGTGCCCGCAAGCCGGGGGAAATCTCAAGGGGATTCTGGGGAAAAGGAAATGCCCCCTGGCAGTGGCGTATTTTCCCAAGGAGTTGCCCCCTCAGTATCGTCGGCGCTGAAGCGTTTCACTTCCGTGTTCGGGATGGGAACGGGTGGTTCCACTCCGCTCAAACCACCAGAAGGCAAAAGAGATTATAGCACATCCACTTTGCGGTTATCAATGTTTGTGGGAAGGTGAGGCCACTTCTATGCCCATCTCCTGGAACATCTCGCGAGCCTTCTTGAGCGTTTTCAGGGCTTCGTCTTTCTGGCCTGTGTCAGCCGTTTAGTAACCCTCCTAGGCGCAACCAGTTTACGGTCGAGCTCTCGGATGCGTTGTGACATCTTCTCCATAATGCGAAACGCCAACCACGGATCCTCGAGTACCCTTTTCTGAAGGGTCTTTTTGTTCAGCGGCATGGCCTTGACTTCACCCATGGCTCGAACCGTGGCCGAACGGGTCTCGCGGTCAAATATAGCCATTTCTCCGAAGAAGTCGCTCTCACCCAACACCGCCAGACGAGTCTCTCTGCCGCCCTCCTGCCTCAGCACCTCCGCTTTCCCAGAGACAATCACATGCATACATTCTCCCACCTCACCCTGGCGCACGATTAGATCACCGTCTTGATAGACCTTGACTACGAAGCCTGTATCCATGATCTCCTTTCCTCAATGAAATGTGAGTAGGGTGTCTCAATACTCGCTTTCAACCCCCTTTGTCCCCCATTCATGGGGGAAGGCGAAGGGAACTGGGGGACACCCCCAAACCCCCGGCAGGAGAGCAACTCCTGCACCTCTACTGTGGTCACTGCAGATGGGGATTCCACTACTGGTTCCATTACCGGCCTTTCAACCCCCTTTGTCCCCCATTCATGGGGGAAGGTGAAGGGAACTGGGGGACACCCCCAAGCCCCCGGCAGGAGATGTCTCTCTGCACCTCTACTGTGGTCACTGCAGATGGCGATTCCTCTACTGGGTCCATTACCAGTCTTTCAACCCCCTGAATCCCCCATTCTTGGGGGATAATGAGAAATGCAGAGGGGCTTGGCCCCTCTGCACGCCCCTCTGGCGACTGTGCGGGGACGCATTCGCGTATGCCCTCGCGGGATACGCTTCTTCGGGGCTGCGAAAGAGTGTCTGAGGGACACCCCCAATCCCTCGGCTGGGACCTCCCCCTGCCCTCTTCGCCTATCCTGAGGCCCCCAACTTGGCCAGCGCCTTCTCGATCCTGGCTACCCAGTAGCCTCCAATGCCCATCTCCTTGGACATCCCCAGAGCTCTTCTCAGGCTGGCCAGTGCCTTCTCCTTGTCTCCAGCATCGACATAAAGCTCTCCCAAGCACGTGAACCCGTAGGCGTAGTACGGCCTGCCTTCGGTCTCGGCCAGCATCTTCAGTCCCAGCAGAACGTGTTTCTCTGCCTCGGCAAATCGGGAGCTGTCCAATCTTCCCAATACCCATCCCGAGTATGTGCGTATGTAGCCTCCCGGGAATCCCTCAAGGTCCTTCTGTGCGAGCTGCAGAGCCTTCTCCGCGAAGTTCCGGGCGTTCTCCATGTCGCCTGCGTCACAATACATCTCTCCGAGATTCGAATAGATCATAGGCAGACTGCCGGTGAACCCCGAAGTCTCCATGCTCTCAACGGCCTTCTGCAGGCAATTCAATGCGGCCTTGGCGTCACCCAGGTAGCGGTATCCGTACCCGAGGCAGTTCCAGGCTGAGCCGACGAGGCTCAGAAGCTGTGCTTCCTCCGAGTGCCGCACAGCGTTCCGCCCAAGCTCCACGGTGTTCTGGCCGTCTCCCAGCAGCATGAAGACGCAGCCGTACATGCATTCTGCATAGGCTGTGCTGGCCAGATCATTGATCTGGGTGGCAAAGCGAAGACCTTTCTCGCCATGGGCCTGTGCTTCGCTGAGATTACCCACGCTCGCCAGAGCCATGGCGTAGGTGGAGACCAGTGCGGAATAGGGATTGAACACAGCCCACCCGAAGCTATCGCGCTCCCGGTGCGTGCGCTCTAGCAGATCAATAACCCTGGGAGCTACCTGCGTGATCTTCTGGTATTCTCCCCGAATCAGGGCCATGCTGCAAAGCTGGAATCCAGCCGGGACCAGGACCTCCAGATCCTGCATCCTCTCTGCCGCCCGAAAGGCACCCTCCAGATACCTTGCGCCCTGCTCAGAGTCTCCTATCATGGCGTAGTACATGCCCATGCCGCCGCGGAACCTGCCCAGGCTCTTCAGGTCACCGATCTCTTCGGAAAGTCTTTCACCTTCCTTCAGTATCTGGATCGAGTCCTCAGGGAAAGCCAGGCCCATCATGGGATTTATTGTCAGAAGACGAGCTTCAATCCCGCGTCTGTTGTTCTCCTCGGTCTCAGGCAGCTTGCTCAGGACGCTTATGGCCTCTTTCAGGAAACGGAAGGCTTCCCATAGGGCATATCGGTTTAGGGCTTTCGACCCTGAGAGCAACAGGTACTGGTAGGCCTTCTCCCAGTCCTCTGCCATAGAGTAATGGTGGGCCAGCGCCTCGCAGAACTCCTCCAGCCTGTCCGGGTAGAGTTCCTCAATGGCCTTGCCTATCTTCTCATGGATCTGCTTTCGTCTCTTGAGAAGCAGGCTGTTGTAGGCCACCTCCTGGGTCAGGGCATGCTTGAAGACATATTCCAGCTCCGGGTAGAGGCTCTTCTCATAGATGAACTCCAACCCCTGCAGGTTGACCAGGTGGGACTTCAGCTCCTCCTGCATCCCGGTAATGGTCTGCAGTATCCGGTAGGCGAAGTCCCTCCCTATCACCGAGGCCACCTGCATGATGCGCTTCAGGTTCTCATCCAACCGGTCCATCCGGGCGGCTATGATCCCCTGGATGGTGTCGGGCACATGGATCTCGGATGGTTTGCCGCTCAAGACATACTGGTGGTCCTTCTTCAGGATGGAACCGTTCTCCAGCAGGGTGTGGGTGAACTCTTCCATGAAGAGGGGGTTGCCGGCGGCCCTTTTCAGTATCAGCTCCCTTAGTTCCGGAGCTACCTCTCCTTCCTCCAGCATGGCCCGGACCAAATTGGCACTGGACTTCGTAGGCAGCTCATCCACCCTGATCTGGCTGTAGCAGGACTTGCTGGCCCACTGATGAGTGTACTCCGGCCGGTAGAGCAGAAGCAGCAGAATACGGGAATTGGGCAGATGGCCGATGAAATAGGCGAGGAACTCCTCCGAGGTTTTGTCGATCCAGTGCAGGTCCTCGACCGCGATGACCAGGGGCTTCTTCTGGCTCTCCACCACCAACAGGTCCCTGATGGCCTCGAATATCTTCTCCCTCTTCTTCTGGGGCTCCAGCTTCAGATAGGCTTCATCCTCTACCTTCAAAGACAGCAGCTCCTGGAGAGGCGGCAGGACGGCCTTGAGCTTTGGATCGATAGCGGAGGTCTTCTCCTCCAGCCTCTTCCGGACCAGGAACTCCCTTTCTCCTTCCTTAAGGCCGAAGTAAGACCTCAGGATATCCAGCAGAGGCAGATAGGGCATGGAGCTGCCGTAGTGCAGGCAGTGGCCTTCCAGGTAGGCATATTCCTCCTGCTCGGTGGTTCTTCTCAATTCCAGTAGCAGCCGGGACTTGCCCACACCGGCTTCTCCCACAAGGCAGACCACCTGGCCGGAGCCGGACCTGGCCTTGTCGAAGGCCTCCTTGAGGGTAGTCATTTCCTTCTCCCGGCCGACGAACCTGGTGAGTCCCCTGAGGACCGAGGCTTCGATCCGGCTGGCCACCTCAGTGGGCTCCAGAAGCTCGTAGGCCTCCACTGCCTCCTCCTTGCCCTTGACCGACATCTTCCCCCGCGCCTTGAAATTGAAGAAGTCCCGGGCCATCTTATGGACATCTCCGGAGACCAGGACTCGGCCGGGCTCGGCCATGGTCTGCATCCTGGAGGCCAGGTTGACAGTGTCTCCGACAGCGGTGTAGTCCATCTTGAGGTCCTTGCCGACGGAGCCGACGATGACGGGACCGGAGTTAAGGCCGACTCTCATCCTGAAGGGGATCTGGCAGTCCTTCTCCACCTTCTGGCCGTAGCTTTCCAAAGCCTTCTGGATAGACAGGGCAGCATAGCAGGCTCTCTGGGCATGGTCCTCGTGGGCCAGTGGGGCGCCGAAGAGGGCCATGACGCCGTCCCCGGTGAACTTATCTATGGTGCCTTCGTAGCGGTGGATTTCGTCCATGAGTATCTGGAAGCAGCCTTCCATGATCTGGTGGACTTCCTCCGGGTCCAGCTTCTCGGAGATAGAGGTGTAGCCGGCAACGTCGGCAAAGAGGACCGTCACCAGCTTGCGCTCGCCTTCCAGGGATTTGCCGGTGCTGAGTATCTTCTCCGCCAGGAACTTGGGCGTGTACGTCTGGGGTTTGGAGTAGTCGACGGGAGCGGGTGGCTTGGATTCTCGTAGATCGTGGGCGCACTTTCCACAGAACTTGAAGTCAACGGGGTTGGCGGCCCCGCATTCGGGGCAGATCCTTTCCAGCTTCGCGGCGCAGTTACCGCAGAACCGCATGTCTTCAGGGTTCTCAAACTGACACTTGGCGCACTTCATACGGTCACCTCATTGCGCTCTCAGCCTCTCCAGCGCCTTGTCCGTCCTCCGCCAGCCAGTAGCCTTCCATGCCCATTTCCTGGCACATCTGGCGTGCCTTCTTGGGCGTCTAGGTCTTTGTCTTTCTGGCCCGTGCCGGCCGCTTAGCCACCCTCTTTAGCTCAACCACTTCACGGTCGAGCTCTCGTATGCGTCGTGACATCTTCTCCAGAACGCGAAATGCCAGCCACGGTTGCTCGACGACGCTTTTTTCAAACGTCTTCTCGTCTATTATGATGGTCCGGACTTGACCCATGGCTCGGACGGTGGCTGACCGTCTCTCGCGGTCAAAGACAGCCAGTTCCCCGAAGGAATCTCTTGGACCCAGTACGGCCAGACGAACCTCTTTGCCACCTTCCTGATCCAGTACCTCCGCTTTCCCTGACACGATCACATACATGCATTTTCCCGCCTCACCCTGGCGCACGATTACTTCACCGTCTTGGTAGACTTTGCCGACCAAACCTGTGCTCATACTCTCCCTCCTTAACCTTGCCTCTCAGCCTTCAGCCGAACCACTTCGCTATCCAGCTCGCGGATACGGTGGGACATCTTCTGCTTTCAGCTTCTCCAGCGCCTTCTCCGTCCTGGCCAGCCAGTAGTCCATGCCCATCTCCCGGAACATGCCCTCGGCCTTCTTCAGGGTGGCCAGCGCCTTTTCTGCCTGGCCCGTGTCGGCATACAGATCTCCCAGATAGAGGTAGCCTTCTGCCTGGACCGGCTTGAGCTGCAGTTCCTCTAGCAACTTGATGCCTTCCAAGATGAGCTCTTCGGCTTTCGCGCTTTGCGATGGATCGGCTTTGCCCTTCACTCTGCCCAGGGCGAATGTCGACCTACCTTCTTGACCCTTCTCGCCGTGCTTCGTGGCCAAGCTCAACGACTCCTCAATATGACCACGAGCGGTTCCAATGTCGCCCAAGTCAAGACAAACCAGGCCCAGACCGTAGTAGTTGAGGGCCAGGTACATTGTCCACCCCGTACTGCGGTAGATCTCCAGGCGCTTCTCGAATTGCTGGCGAGCTTCGCCCAGTCGGCCTAAGTGATAGTAAGCGAATCCCAGTTCAGTAGGGAGTATCCACTGCAGGATCAGGACCTGCGCCTGCTCCGCATGAACAGCAGCCTTTTCGATGACTTCCAGTGCATGCTTGCCCGCCCCCTTCAAATTGAGGAGGGAGGCATAATAGGACTCTACGATAGCCATGCTGCCCGTATGTTCGATTTCCTCGACATTTCGATACGCTTTCTCGCAAAGAGCTTGCCCTGCCTCGAAATCCCCCAGGCATCCCAAGCTCAAACCATTGAAGACAAGTATGACGGAATACAGATTCATGTTGTAGTATTTCCCCACGTCCCACCGCTTCTGCATCTGTGACTCTTCCAGGAGTTCCAGAATCCGGGGGGCCATGTGTGCCAGTCGGGCGTGGTCGCCGCTCGGGATATAGGCACCGCAGAGTTCAAAGCAAATGGTGGCAATCAATGCGACATCACCGGTCTTCTGGGCAGCTTCGAAAGCCTTCTCGCCGTATGCTGCTCCCCTGACATAGTCCGCCTGCGATGTGTAGGACATAGCCACGTTACCTGATAGATCTGCCACACTCGTATTGTCGCCTATCTCTTCCGCCAGCCTGGCTCCCTCTTCCATCATGTGCAGGGCATCACCCATTTGACCTGTGGCTGCCATAGGACCTGAGAGCAAGCGCCGTATTTCGATGCCCCTTCTCTTGTTCTCATCAGTCTGAGGCATCTGATTCAGGATAGTGACGGCTTCTCGGCCGAAACGAACCGCTTCCAGCAAGGCCCACCTGAGTCCCGTCTTCAGGGATGATAGTCTTAGATACTCAAAGGCTTTCTCCAGATTGTCACTCCGGGAGTAGTGATGCGCCAGCATCTCGTAGGACTCCTCCAGGCGCTCAGCGTAGATCTCCTCTATGGCCTTCCCGATCCTCTCGTGGATCTCCTTCCGCCTCTTGATGAGCAGGCTGTTGTAGGCCACCTCCTGAATAAGGGCGTGCTTGAAGATGTACTCCAACTCCGGGAAGAGGCTCTTCTCGTAGATGAACTCCAGTCCCTGCAGGTTGATGAGGTAGGACTTGAGTTCCTCCCTCATCCCGGTGATGGTCTGCAGGATGCGGAAGGCGAAGTCCCGGCCGATGACCGAGGCCACCTGCATGGTCCGCTTCATGTTGTCATCCAGTCGGTCCATGCGGGCGGCGATTATGCCCTGGATGGTATCAGGCACCTGAACCTCCGAAGCTTTCCGGGTCAGGACATACTGATGGTCTTTCTTGCCAATGGAGCCGTTCTCCAGCAGGGTATGGGTGAACTCCTCCATGAACAACGGGTTCCCCGCCGACCTGTTGAGAATCAGCTCTCTCAGTTCTGGAACCACCTCTCCTTCTTCGAGGATGGACTGCACCAACTCGGCGCTGGAAGCCAGCGACAACTGGTCCACCCCTATCTGGCGGTAGTAGGACTTGCTGCCCCACTGGTGGGTGTACTCCGGACGGTAGAGAAGCAGAAGCATGATATGAGCATTGGCCTGGAAGCCGATGAGATACCCCAGGAACTCCTCCGAGGTCTTGTCTATCCAGTGCAGGTCCTCTATTGCCAGGACCAAAGGTCGGCTCTGGCTCTCCCTTACAAGAAGGTCCCTGATAGCCTCAAATATCTTCACCCTCCTCGCGGGGGGATCGAGCTTGAGGTAGGCCTCATCCTCCACCTTGAGGGAGAGGATGTCCTCTATCGGTGGCAGAGACTCCTTGAGCTTCTCATCAAGTTGGCTTACCTTCTCTGCCATCTTCTTCTTGATGACGTACTCCCTGTCACCTTCCTCAATGTCAAAGTAGGCCCTGAGGATATCCAGGAAGGGCAGGTAGGGCACGGAGCCGCCGTAGTGCAAGCAGCGGCCTTCCAGGAAGGTGCATTCCCCTTCGGGAAGCATTTGCTTGAGTTCAAAGAGCAGCCTAGATTTGCCTACGCCGGCCTCGCCCACCAGTCCTACGATCTGGCCGGAGCCGGACTTGGCCTTGTCAAAGGCTTCCTTCAGGGTGGCCATCTCTTTGTCCCGGCCCACAAACCGGGTCAGGCCTCTGACAATAGCAGCCTCTATCCGGGTGGCTACACGGGTAGCCTCCAGCAGTTGATAGGCCTCCACCGGCTCCTCTTTGCCCTTAACCGCCAGCTTCCCCAGCGACTTGAACTTGAAGAAGTCCCGGGTCATCTTGTGGACGTCTCGGGAGACCAGGACGGTCCCCGGCTGGGCCATGGTCTGCATCCGGGAGGCCAGGTTGACCGTGTCACCGACCGCGGTGTAGTCCATGCGCAGGTCACTCCCCACCGCACCCACGATCACCGGCCCGGAGTTAAGGCCCAGACGCATCCTGAAGTCGACCTTGGATTCCTTCTTGACCTTGTCGGCATACGGTTCCAGAGCCTTCTGAATGCCCAGGGCGGCATAGCAGGCGCGCTGGGCGTGGTCTTCATGGGCCACCGGGGCGCCGAAGAGGGCCATCATGCCGTCGCCGGTGAACTTGTCCACGGTGCCTTCGTACTTGTGTACCTCGTCCATAAGTATCTTGAAGCAACCGTCCATGATCTGATGGACTTCCTCGGGGTCCAGCTTCTCGGACATGGCGGTGTAGTTCGCCACGTCAGCGAAGAGCACCGTCACCAGCTTGCGTTCGCCTTCGATGGACTGGCGTGCGGTCAGTATCTTGTCCGCTAGGAACTTGGGCGTGTAGGTCTGGGGCTTGGAGTAATCGACGGGGACAGGTGCTCTGGCTGCCACGAGATCGCAGGCGCACTCACCACAGAATCTCTCGCCAGGAAGATTCTCGGAGCCGCATTGCGGACAGATCAGCACCAGCTTGGCGGCGCACTGATGGCAGAACTTTCTGTTCTCGCGATTCTCAGCCTGGCATTTCGGACACTTCATGTTGTCACCTCTGCAGTTTCTCCAGCGCCTTCTCCGTCCTGGCCAGCCAGTAGCCTTCCACGCCCATCTCTTTGAACATGCCCTCGGCCTTCTTGAGTGTCTTCAAGGCATTCTCTTTCTGGCCCGTGTCGGTGTACAGCTCTCCCAGATAGCCGTAGCCCATTGCCTGGTACATCTTGAGCTTCAGCTCCTCCAGGAGGCTCATCCCTTCCAGAATCAGCTCTTCCGCCTTGGCACTCTGTGACAAGTCGGCTTTGGCCAGCGCTGATCCCAGGAAGATACTCAATAATCCCTCATAGTCCCTCGCCTCATGGCTTTTCGCCAACTGCAATCCCTCCGCAGCATATGTGCGAGCGCCCTCCCAATCACCTGAGTCAAGACAGATGTCAGCCATTTGCCAGTAGTACAAGGACGGCACAATCGACAGCCCCACAGCACGACTATGAGCCTCACCTTTCTCGACGTATTCTCGCGCAGTCCCCAGCTCTCCCACCAAGCGATACCCCCAGCCCAGATACTGCCGAGCCAAACCCAGCAGGGTCATGAACTGTGTTTCTTCGCAGTGTTTGACACCATTCTCGAGAAGTGCGATGGCTTTCCCGCCGTCTCCTTTCATGCAGTACATACAACCATACATGACTTCCGCCCAGGCTATGGAGTACAGGTCTTTGATCTCCTGGGCAAGACGAAGGCCCTTCTCACAGAGGGCCTCCCCTTGTTTGATATCCCCTAGTTCTGCTACAGCAATACCGTAGATCCCGTACAACGCTGCGTGGACGTTGAAGCCCCAGCCAAAGGAGTCCAACTGCCTTCCAGTACTTTCAATGAGAGCAATCGCTTTGGCAGCTACGTCGGCGATTTCCCTGTATTGCCCTGTACCGGCGTAGTTATTGCACAGCTGGAATCCAATCGGGGCCACCAGGTCAACATCCTGTGCCTTGTCTGCCTCTCCGAAGCAGTCCTCCGCGTATTTCAGACCCCGCTGAGCATCTCCTTTGAACCCGTAGTACAAGCTCAGCAGACTGAGAAACTGCGCGAGGCTCTTCTCATCGTCCAGCTGTCTCGAGAGCCTCTCACCTTCCTCTAGAACGGGTAGAGACCCCTCGGGGTAGGTCAGGTACCTCATGGGGGTGGACATAAGAAGCCGGATTTCGATTCCCTTCCGCTTGTTCTGCTCGGTGTCCGGCTGTTTGCGGAGCAGGTCGATAGCCCCCTGATAGAAGGCCAGCGCCTCCCACTTGGCATAGTTTCTGGTGGCCTTGTCGCCGGACAGTCTGAGGTAGTGGTAGGCCTTCTCCGCGTCCTCGGCCTTGGAGTAGTGGTGCGCCAGCATCTCGTAGAACTCCTCCAGGCGCTCGGGATAGATTTCCTCGATGGCCTTCCCGATCCTCTCGTGGATCTCCTTCCGCCTCTTAATGAGCAGGCTGTTGTAGGCCACCTCCTGGATGAGGGCATGCTTGAAGATATACTCCAGTTCCGGGAAGAGGCTCTTCTCGTAGATGAACTCCAGCCCCTGCAGGTTGACCAGGTGGGACTTTAGCTCATCCTTCGTCCCGGTGATGGTCTGCAGGATACGGTAGGCGAAGTCTCGGCCGATAACCGAGGCCACCTGCATCGTGCGCTTCAGGTTGTCCTCCAGCCGGTCCATGCGGGCGGCTATGATAGCCTGGATGGTGTCGGGCACCGGTATCTCGGAAGCCTTCCGCGTCAGAACGTACTGGTGATCCTTCCTCTGGATGGAACCATTCTCCAGGAGGCTGTGGGTGAACTCCTCCATGAACAGAGGATTGCCCGCGGCCGTGGTCAGGATCAGGTTTTTCAGTTCCGGGGCTACCTCACCCTCTTCCAGGATGGACTGCACCAGCTCGGCGCTCGAGGTCAGTGACAACTGGTCCACGCCGATCTGGCGGTAGTAGGACTTGCTGCCCCACTGGTGGGTGTATTCGGGCCGATAGAGGAGGATCAGCATGATCCGGGCATTGGCCAGGAAGCCGATGAGATACCCCAGGAACTCCTCCGAGGTCTTGTCAATCCAGTGCAGGTCCTCCACCGCGATGACCAGAGGCTCTTCTTGGCTCTCCCTCATCAAGATGTCCCTGATGGCTTCGAATATCTTGACCCTCTTGAGGGGGGCGTCCAGCTTGAGATAGGCCTCATCCTCCACCTTGAGGGAGAGGATGTCTTCCACAGGCGGGAGGGCCTCCTTCAGCTTCTCGCCAAGGGCTTTCACCTTCTCGGCCATCTTCTTCTTGATGACGTACTCTCTGTCGCCTTCCTCTATATCAAAGTAGACTCTCAGGATATCCAGGAAGGGCAGGTAGGGCATGGAGCCGCCGTAGTGCAGGCAGCGGCCTTCCAGGAAGGTGCATTCTCCTTCGGGAAGCATCCGCCTGAGCTCGAGGAGGAGCCGCGACTTGCCCACCCCCGCCTCGCCCACCACACCCACTACCTGGCCGGGGCCTGACTTGGCCTTGTCGAAGGCCTCCTTGAGGACGACCATTTCCTTCTCTCTACCCACAAAGCGGGTCAGGCCTCTGACAATGGCGGCCTCTATCCGGGTGGCCACCTGGGTAGCCTCCAGTAGTTCATAAGTCTCTACGGCCTCTTCCTTGCCCTTCACCGCCAACTTCCCCAGGGGCTTGAACTTGAAGAAGTCCCGGGTTATCTTGTGGACGTCTCGGGAGACCAGAACAGCCCCCGGCTGGGCCAAGGTCTCCATCCGGGAAGCCAGATTGACCGTGTCACCGACCGCGGTGTAGTCCATGCGCAGGTCACTCCCCACCGCACCCACGATCACCGGCCCGGAGTTAAGGCCCAGACGCATCCTGAAGTCGACCTTGGATTCCTTCTTGACCTTGTCGGCATACGGTTCCAGAGCCTTCTGAATGCCCAGGGCGGCATAGCAGGCGCGCTGGGCGTGGTCTTCGTGAGCCACCGGGGCGCCGAAGAGGGCCATCATGCCATCGCCGGTGAACTTGTCCACCGTGCCTTCGTACCTGTGTACCTCGTCCATGAGTATCTTGAAGCAGCCGTCCATGATCTGGTGGACTTCCTCCGGGTCCAGCTTCTCGGACATGGCTGTGTAGTTGGCCACGTCGGCGAAGAGGACGGTGACTAGCTTGCGCTCGCCCTCGATGGACTGGCGGCCAGTCAGTATCTTGTCGGCCAGAAACTTGGGGGTGTAGGACTGAGGTCTGGAATAGTCGAGGGCCCGCGCCGCGGCAGCCTGTGCCAGGGCGCTGCCGCACTCGCCGCAGAACTCCCGGTCCAGGGGGACCTTGGCCTTGCATTGGGGGCAAATGAGTTCCAGCTTAGCTCCGCACTTCTCGCAGAACTTGACGCCTTCCCGATTCTCGAACTGACACTTGGGGCATTTCATCATACTCACCTCTACAACGTAGCCAGCACGGCCTCCGTCCTGGCCAGATAGTAGTCCATGCCCATCTCCTGGAACATACGCTTGGCTTTCCTAAGCGCCTTCAGAGCCTTCTCTCTCTGCCCTGTGTCAGCATACAACTCTCCCAGATAGAGACGGCCGAGCGCGCCATCTGGTCTCAATTTCAGATCCTCGAGAATCTTGATCCCCTGAAGGATGCTTGCTTCACCCTCGGGCGCCCTTGACGGATCTGCTTTGGCCATTGCCTTGCCAAGGACACCACGCAGCACTCCTTCCAGATATCTCTCTCTATGAACCTGCGCCTGTTTTAATCCTTCCTCAGCACGACTCCGGGCGCCCTCTGAATCACCCAGTTCAAGCTGGAGCCGGGACATAAGGGTGTAGTAGAAGGACGACACCATCGAGAATCCCACAGCCCGATCATGCTGATGGCCTTTCTCGATATGCTCTTGAGCGGCTTCGAAATCTCCCAGCATGAGATGACCCCAGCCGAATACCTGCCAGGCCAGACCAAGTATGGTCAAGAACTGACTTTCCTCGCAGTGTTTGATGGCATTCTCGGCATGTGTTGTGGTCTTCTTTGCTTCTCCCCTCACCGCACACAACATGGCATACGCCATTTCCATGAAGCCCATACAATACAGATCCTTGATCTCCTGGGCGAAGCGAAGGCCCTTCTCGCAGAGAGCTTCTCCTTGCCGGAAATCTCCTCGTCCGACGGCCGCCGCCTGACCGTAGAAGCCGTGCAACGCGGCATAGACGTTGAAGCCCCATCCAAAAGAGTCCGACTGCCTCCCGGTGCTCTCAATTAGCGCAATCACCTTGGGAGCGATGTCCGCGATTTTTGAGTAATCCCCAAGACTGGTGTAGTTGTTGCATATCTGGAATCCAATCGGCGCCATCAAGTCAATGTCTTGTACCTTCTCCGCTGCGGCGAAACACTCCTCCGCATAACTCAGGCCACGCATGGGGTCGCCCCTGAACGAGTAGTAGTGGCTGATTGTGCTGAGAAACTGCGCCCGGCTCCGTTCATCGCCGAGGTCTCGGGAGAGCCTTTCGCCTTCCTCCAGGACTTGGAGGGAGCCCTCGGGGTGAGCCAGGTATCTCATGGGAGCAGACATGAGAAGCCGTATCTCGACCCCCTTCCGCTTGTTCTCCTCTGTATCTGACTCCTTCTTCAGCAGGTCGATAGCCCCCTGGTAGAAGGCCAGTGCTTCCCACTTGGCGTAGTTCTTCGTCGCTTTGTCCCCGGAGAGCTTGAGGTAGTGATAAGCCTTCTCCGCGTTCTCCGCCTTGGAGTAGTGATGGGCCAGCATCTCGTAGAACTCTTCCAGCCTGTCAGCGTAGATGTCCTCTATAGCCTTGCCTATTCTCTGGTGAATCTCCTTCCGCCTCTTGATGAGCAGGCTGTTGTAGGCCACCTCTTGAATGAGGGCATGTTTGAAGATGTACTCCAGCTCCGGAAACAGACTCTTCTCATAGATGAACTCCAGCCCCTGCAGATTCACCAGGTGGGCCTTGAGCTCTTCCTTCGTCCCGGTAATGGTCTGCAGGATGCGGTAGGCAAAGTCCCTGCCGATGACCGAGGCCACCTGCATGGTCCGCTTCAGGTTGTCCTCCAGCCGGTCCATCCTGGCGGCGATGATGGCCTGGATAGTGTCGGGCACCGGTATGTCTGACGCCTTCCGGGTCAGGACATACTGGTGATCCTTCCTCTGGATGGAACCATTCTCCAGCAGGCTGTGCGTGAACTCCTCCATGAAGAGAGGGTTACCCGCTGCCGTCGTCAGGATCAGGTTCTTCAGCTCGGGAGCCACCTCTCCCTCTTCAAGGATGGACTGGACCAGTTCGGCGCTTGAAGTGATGGACAGTTGGTCCACCCCTATCTGGCGGTAGTAGGACTTGCTGCCCCACTGATGGGTGTACTCCGGGCGGTAGAGCAGGATAAGCATGATATGAGCATTGGCCAGGAAGCCGATGAGATAGCCCAGGAACTCCTCCGACGTCTTGTCGATCCAGTGCAGGTCTTCGACGGCGATGGCCAGGGGCTTGTTCTGGCTCTCACTGATCAACAGGTCCCTGATGGCCTCGAATATCTTCACCCTCTTCAGCGGGGCGTCCAGCTTAAGATAGGCCTCATCCTCCACCTTGAGCGAGAGGATGTCCTCTATCGGTGGCAGAGCCTCCTTGAGCTTCTCATCAAGTTGACTTACCTTCTCTGACATCTTCTTCTTGATGACGTACTCTCTATCGCCTTCCTCGATGCCAAAGTAGACCCTGAGGATATCCAGGAAGGGCAGGTAGGGCATTGACCCGCCATAGTGCAGGCATCGCCCTTCCAGGAAGGTGCAGTCTCCTTCGGGAAGTGTCCGCCTCAACTCCAGCAAGAGACGAGACTTGCCTACTCCGGCCTCGCCCACCAGTCCCACTATCTGGCCGGAGCCGGCCTTGGCCTTGTCGAAGGCTTCCTTGAGGACGGCCATTTCTTTGTCTCTGCCCACGAAGCGGGTCAGACCCCGGATGACGGCGGCCTCGATGCGAGTGGCTACCTGGGTGGCTTCCAGCAGTTCATAGGCGTCCACGGCTTCCTCTCTACCCTTCACCGCCAGCTTGCCCAAATGCCTGAACTTGAAGAAGTCCCGGGTCATCTTGTGAACGTCCTTGGAGACCAGAACCGTGCCTGGCTGGGCCAGGGTCTGCATGCGGGAGGCGAGATTGACCGTGTCGCCCACGGCGGTATAGTCCATCCTCAGGTCACTGCCTACAGCACCGACTATCACTGGCCCGGAGTTGAGGCCCACGCGCATCTTGAAGTCGACCTTGGATTCCTTCTTGACCTTGTCGGCATACGGTTCCAGAGCCTTCTGAATACCCAGGGCGGCATAGCAGGCGCGCTGGGCGTGATCCTCGTGGGCCACCGGCGCGCCAAACAGGGCTATCATGCCGTCACCGGTGAACTTGTCCACCGTGCCTTCGTACTTGTGCACCTCGTCCATCAGTATCTTGAAGCAGCCGTCCATGATCTGGTGGACTTCCTCCGGGTCCAGCTTCTCGGACATGGCTGTGTAGTTGGCCACGTCGGCGAAGAGCACCGTCACCAGCTTGCGCTCGCCCTCGAGGGATTGGCGGCCAGTCAGAATCTTGTCCGCCAGGAACTTGGGGGTGTAGGTCTGGGGTCGGGAGTAGTCGACAGTGGGGGCTGGCTTGCCCAGATCATGGCCGCATTTCATACAGAAGTTGCTGCCGGGAGGGCTGGTCTTCCCACATGCCGAGCACTTGATCTCAAGCCCGGTGCCGCATCTGATGCAGAACAGGGCTTCTTCGGGGTTGTCCGCCTGACACTTCGGGCATTTCATATGGTCACCTCATTGCGCTTTCACCCTCTCCAGCGCCTTCTCTGCCTTTGCCAGCCAATAGTCCATGCCCATTTCGCGGAACATTCCCTGGGCCTTCTGGAGCGCTATCAACGACTCTTCTTTGCGGCCTGTGGCAGCATAGAGCTCTCCAAGGAAGAGATAGCCCTGGGAAGAGTATGTTCTCACCTTTCCTTCCTCATGTATCTTGATTCCTTGCAGAATGTATTTTTCAGCACGAGAAGCTTGTGATGGGTCCTCCTTCGCCAGTTCTCTCCCTAGAAGGACGTTCAATCTTCCCTTGCCCCATTTGTCTCGGCCTTCTTGCGCCAGCTTGAAGCCCTCCTCGGCATAGCTCCGAGCCTTCCCCCAATCACCCAGGTCATGATGGATCATACACATCAGGGCGTAGTAAAGAGAAGCGTCCTGTCCAACAAAGGTTCCGCAGGCGCGCCCGATTTCAAGACCCTTCTGGGCCTGTTCTTGAGCGGCCACCAGATCTCCCGAAAAGAGATACCCGTACCCCAGAGCAAAGTAAGCCGACCCCAGCATTGGGAGCAACTGAGTCTGCTCGAGATATCTGACCGCATTCTGGCCATGGGTGACAGTCCGTCTCCCATCCCCCTTTAGGGCGCATGCGTAGGCGTAGAAACTCTCTACGAATCCTGCAGACCGTATATCCTTGATATCCAGTGCGAAACGGAGACCTTTTTCACACAGGGCCTCCCCTTTTTCCACGTCCCCCAGATGAGCCACACTCACTCCGTAGGTTGAGTACAAAACCGGGTACCCATTGACTCCTATCATTGTAAACTCAGGTTGCCATCCAGGAGTATCCATGACGGCAATGACCCTAGGAGCAACCTCAGCTATCTCGCGGAATTCCCCTGTCATCAGGTGCGACATGCACACTTGTATCCCAGACATGACCATTAGTTCGACATCGTGCGCCGCCTCTGCCTGTTTGAAGCAATCCTCTGCATACCTTGGGCCCCGCAAGTCGTCTCCTTTAAGGGTGTAATAGAGACTTAGTAGATTGAGGAATCGTGCCAGACCACTTACATCGCCAAGCTCTCTGGACAGCCTCTCACCTCTTTCGAGGGTGTCCAGCGATCCATCAGGATAGGCCAGGCATCCCATTGTGTTGGCCATACCCAGCCGAATTTCAACTTCCCTTCTCTTCCTCTCGTCCGTATCAGCCTGACTGTTGATTATCTCTATGATCGATTGATAGAAACCCAGTGCTTCCCAGTTGGCATAGTCTCGGGTCGCTTTGTCAGCGGAGAGCTTCAGATAGTGGTAGGCCTTGTCGGCGTTCTCACCTTTGGAGTAGTGATGAGCCAACGTCTCGTAGAACTCCGCCAGCCTATCCGGGTAAAGTCCCTCGATGGCCTGACCTATTCTCTCGTGAATTTCCCTCCTCTTTTTGAGGAGTAGGCTCGTATAGGCCACCTGCTGTGTCAAGGCGTGCTTGAAGACGTATTCCAGTTCCGGGAACAGGCTCCTCTCATAAATGAACTCCAGCGCCTGAAGTTCGCCCAGGTGAATTTCCAGTCTCTCTGGCAGGCTGGTGACACGACGCAGGATCTGCAAGGGGAACTCCCGGCCGATGACTGAGGCCACCTGCATCGTGTTTTTCACATTCTCATCGAGCCGGTCCATGCGGGCCGCTATGATACCCTGAACGGCTTCCGGCACTTGGATATCCGCCGGCTTCGCAGCCAGCACATAGCAGTGGTCCTTCTTTTCAACATAGCCGCTCTCCAAGAGTGAACGGGTGAGTTCCTCCATAAAGAGGGGGTTTCCGGCTGCCCTGTTGAGGATCAGTTGGCTCAGATCTGATTCAGCCTTTCCCTCATGGAGGATAGCCTGCACCATCTCGGCGCTGGCCTCCAATGATAGTTCGTCCACCCGTATCTGGCTGTAGTAGGTCTTGCTGGTCCAGGGGCTGGTGTATTCAGGCCGGTAAAGAATGGCCAGCATGATGCGGGCACCCGCTAGGCGTCCGATCAGATAGCTGAGCAACTCCTCCGATGTCTTGTCTATCCAGTGAAGGTCCTCAATGGCCAGGATCAAGGGCTTGTCTTGACTCTGCCTAGCCAGCAGGGTCCAGATGGCCTCGAAGGTCTTCTCCCGCTTCCGCTGCGGCTCTAGCTTGAGATATTGCTCGTCATCTACCTTCAGGGATAGGATCTCCTGCAGGGGCGGCAGGATGACCGCCAGCTTGTCGTCCAGTTGGGTAATCTGGGCCTTCATTATCTCCTTGGCGGCAGCTTCCGGTTCACCTTCCTCTATGCCGACGAAGGTTCTAAGGATATCGAGGAAGGGCAGGTATGCCGTATCTCCCCCGTAGTGCTGACACCCGCCCTCAAGGTAGGTGTACTCGTCCCCAGGAAGCATCTGTCTCATTTGGGCTAGAAGCCGTGACTTGCCTACGCCGGGTTCCCCGACTACACCCACCACCTGACCCTGTCCCTTCTTCATCCTTTCATAGCAGACCATGAGCTGATCCAGCTCTCTTTGGCGTCCCACAAAGGGAGTAAGACCCCTGGCCACGGATACACCCAGCCTAGTCTTGGCTTTGCCAGGGCCGAGCAGCTCATAGGCCTTCACCGGCTGCTTCTTTCCCTTGATCTCGATCTCACCCAGAGGCTTGAACTCGAAATAGCCTTCCGTCAGACGGTAGGTGTTCTCCGAGACGAAGATAGTGCCCGGCTGGGCCAGGCTGCCCAATCTGGAGGCCAGGTTAACCGTATCCCCCATGGCGGTGTACTCCATGGTGAGGTCATCGCCTATCTTGCCAACCATGACCAGGCCGGTATTGAGGCCGATGTGCATATCAAACTCAAGGCCTTTCGGCTTCAGCCTGGCAGCGTATTCCCTGACGCGCTCCCTGATGCCGAGGGCGGCATACAGGGCCCGTTGCGGGGCATCCTCATGCGCGATGGGAGCCCCGAAGAGGGCCATGACGCCATCTCCCAGGAACTGGACGATGGTGCCTTCGAAGCGATGTATCTCCTCGCTGACAGGGACTAGGGCGTCGCTTATTAAGCCATGCACCTCTTCCGGGTCGAGCTTCTCTGACATAGAGGTGAACCCTGATACGTCGGCAAACAGTACTGTCACCTGCTTGCGCTCACCCTCTATGGTCCGGCGGGCGGCCAGGATCTTGTCGGCCAAATGCTTGGGCGTGTAACTGGACGGGGCGTGAACGGAGTGTCTTTGCGCTATTGCCCCGGTCTCAGGCTGAATGCCCAACGCCTTCAAACCTTCGACGATCCGGGAAATGCAGGTAGGGAGGCCCTCTCTGGGAACGCAGGTCATCGCGGTGCCGCCCAGGGCGTGGCGCCACTCCGGCTGGCTTTCCTTGAACTGCGACGGCGTCATGTCCAGCAGGATGGGGAAGAAGGGCTTCTGTCTTTCGAAGCCGCCAACTACTTCCTTGCTGATCTGGTCAGAGCCAATGGATTTGGAGGATATGACCAGGACGATGGCATCGCATTCGGCCATGGCCTTGGTTATCTGGACGAGGTAGCTGGAGCCAGCCAGTACATCATGCTCGAAGCACCAAGTGCGGTAGCCCGCCGCTTCCAGCCCCTGGATGATCTCGTTAGTAACAGCCAGATCCTTTGCTGAGTGGCTGATGAAGATGTGGCTCATGGCTTATGTGCCTCCCACCGCGGAATTGCCTGGAAACGGCAATGCCACCAGAGAACCCCCTTCTTGGCCCGTTGTGGCTAGGACTCTATCTTCTCGAACTGTGCCTTTGATACCCCGCAATCGGGGCATACCCAGTCGTCAGGCAGTTGCCCGAACGGAGTCCCGGCGGGAATACCACCGCACGGGTCCCCAAATTCAGCAACATAGACGTAGCTGCAGGCCTGGCATCTCCAGTTAACGCCTGCTTTCTTCGGCTCGCCGGAGTCCTGCGCTTGCGCAAATTTGGCCATGGCCGATCGGGTGAAAGCATCCATGGTCTTCCGCAGGCAATTGCGGCGGCAGAAGGGCGACATCGTCCCCTTGACCACTTCCAGATACAGTATGTTGCCCATTCGCACCCGGCGGCTCAACTCCCGCATCAGGTCCAGGGCGAACTGCGGGTTTTCCTTCAGCGTCTCAACGAGGGCCGCCTGGTCCAGCACCTCGATCCGGGTATTGTCTGCCTCCACAATCGCCGTTGCAGAACGGGTAGGGATGTCCATCAACGCCATTTCGCCGAAGAAGTCCCCAGGTTGCTCCAGAACGCCCACCTCGGCCACTCCTTCCTTACTTCCTAAGGTGAGCTTCACCTGACCCGATATCAGGATGTACATCTCGTTGCCCTGGCTGTTCTCTTCGAAAATAATGTCCCCTTTGTTGTAGACTCTGACGGGGCCTTTGCAGTACCTGGCGAAAGTGGTCATCCCCCACCTCCTCAATCTCACCGCTATTACGTATGCGCGGGATGAGAGGCTGATCTATTCCAGCATGATAATAGCACCACATCAATCGAAGATTGTCAAGAGCCGCTGTTGGCCTCAGCCAGCCTATCGATTTCTGGACGGACAAGCTTTGTCAGCCAGCGATTGCAGGCGGCGGAAAGCCTCAGCGGGGTCCGGTTGCACAAAGATGGCGCTGCCGACACAGATGTAGTCCACGCCCAGGTTGGCCACTTCAGCCACGTTGCTCTCCTTGATGCCGCCGTCAACGCCGATTTCCAGCTTTGGCTTCCGGTGGCGCAGTTCCATGACCTTGTCCAGGACTTCGGGCAGGAACTTGGCTCCGTAGAAGCCGGGATGAACGGTCAGGAAGAGAACGCTGTCCACACTGTCGGCAAGCGAGAGAGTCGTCGTGAAAGGCGTTTCCGGGTTGACTGCCAGCCCCACTTTGATGCCGAGGTGCCTGATCAGCTTGATGATCCGCAGAGGGGAAGAGGTGGCCTCGAAGTGGAAGACGATCTTCTCGGCTCCGGCCCTGGCAAAGCAATGCAGTTGCTCCTCCGGCTGTTTGACCATCAAGTGCGCTTCCCAGCGCAGTTTTGGGCTCACCGCGACGAGATCGGCGCAGGCGATGCTGCGGGAGGGCACGAACCGGCCGTCCATGATATCCACCTGCACAAAGTCGGCGAAGGTCTCTGCCTGGCGCACCATTTTGGCCAGCGCTTCAGGATTCTCGGTGAGAATGGCGGGGACAACATGACAGCGTCTGTTCATGGTGGTTTCCTGATAAGAACAAGAGTGATTGTAGGTACGGCGGGAGTGGGGTGTCAAGAATGGTCACAGTATCAGCGTCGCATCCCCGAAGCTGTAGAAGCGGTAGCGCTCCCTGATGGCTTCCTGGTAGGCATGGCTGACGAGGTCTTTCCCCGCGAAGGCAGATACCAGCATCAGCAGCGTAGAGCGGGGCAGGTGGAAGTTGGTGATCATGGCGTCCACCAGGCGGAAGCGGTGCCCCGGCAGTATGAACAAATCCGCCCAGCCCTGAAAAGGTTTCACCCCCTCGGTTCCCTCAGAAGCCGAGGCGGCCTGTTCCAGCAGCCTGACAGCGGTGGTGCCCACACAGATGATGCGATGGCCATCGCCCCTGGCCTTTGTCAGCCTCACAGCCGCTTCGGGAGTCAGCACCCCATATTCGTGGTGGATATGGTGCTGCTGCGGGTCTTCTTCACGGATGGGGCGAAAGGTGTCCAAACCGACGTGAAGCGTGACGAATACCAGATCGATCCCCTTGTCCCTGATTTGGCTCAGTAGACCCGGCGTGAAGTGCAGCCCGGCCGTCGGCGCTGCCACGCTGCCCTTCTCTCTGGAATAGACCGTCTGGTAGCGCTCGCGATCGCCGTGGTAGTCGTGGATGTACGGCGGCAGAGGAATCTGGCCCAGTACCTCCACGACCGCCTCGTCGGCAAAGCGGACGACGCGGACTCCCTCCTCTTTCCTTTCCAGGACTTCAACGAAGGCGGTCTTCCTTTTTAACCCTGGCTGAGTACTGATCACCTCGACCTTGTCTCCCGCCGCGATCCTCTTTGACGGTTTGACCAGGGCCTCCCATAGCCCTGGCTCCAGGCGGCGCAGCAGGAGGATCTCGACCTTGCCGCCGCTGCCTTTCTGGGCCTTGAGGCGGGCTGGGATGACGCGGGTGTCGTTGAGCACCAGGACGTCGGTTGGCTGGAGGAAATCAATGATCTCCGAGAAACGATGGTGCGCAATGGAGCCATCGCTGCGGCGCAGCACCATGAGGCGGGATTGGTCGCGCGGCTCCGCCGGTGTCTGGGCAATGAGTTTGGGCGGCAGCGAGTAGTCGAAGTCACTGGTCTTCAATTGTATTCAACCCCCTGGCCCCCATTCATGGGGGAGAACAAAGAATTGGGGGACACCCCCAAACCCTCGGCAGCATCCTGCTGCACCGTTGTAGCCTGAGGCTGATTCAACCCCCCGCCCCACTCTTGGGGGTAAGAAAAGAGGGACTGGGGGACACCCTCAGACTCCCGGCAAAGGGACTTCGTCCCTCTGCACTCCTTCGATAGGTGCCGCGGGCGAAGCGAAGCTTGCCCGTGACAGGCCGACAGCCCAGACCCCGGGAAAGCGGCTTCGTCCCCTGAACTCCCTTGCGGGACGGGACAATTCCTCTCCCTAGATGGGAGAGGATGAAGGTGAGGGTGAAACATACCCACCCCCAGCTAGAACAGCCCCCGGACGTGGCCTGTCTCCACATCGACGTCGATCCGGCGGAAGGCAGGGTCGGAGACAGTCCCCGGCATGAGGCTGATCTTGTCGGTCACGGGGCACAGGAAGCGGGCGCCGGTGTAGACCAGCACGTCGCGTATCGGCAGCGTCCAGCCCTTCGGTACTCCCTTGATATCCGGATCGTGAGTCAGGCTGAAATGCGTCTTGACCATGATCGTGGAGTAGTCATCCAACTTGTGATCCGCCTCCAGGGCCTTGGCTTTGTCCTCGGCATCGAACTTCCACTCCACATTATCCGCTCCGTAGACCACCTTAGCGATCCTCTGCACCCTGTCCCGCAGCTTCATCTCCTGCGGATAGAGGTAGTGGAACGGAGTCTTCTCCTTGCACGCCTCAATGACGGCCTCGGTCAGCTCTTGAGCACCCTCGCCGCCGTGGGCAAAGTGCGTGGAAACGGCACAGCGCGCTCCCGCAGCTTCGGCAGCCCGGCGTATCATGTCCAGTTCAGCCTTGGTGTCGGTGGGGAAGGCGTTGATGCAGACGACAGGTCTGAGGCCAGAGGCCTGGATGACATGGATATGGTGCAGCATGTTGGGCAGGCCCTTCTCCAGCAGCGCCAGGTCTTCTTTGTCATAGGCAGGCGGCAAATGCGGCAACCCCGGGGTCACCTTCGGGCCACCGCCGTGCATCTTCAAGGCTCGCGTGGTGACCACCAGCACCGAGGCGCTGGGAGCCAGGCCGCTCAAGCGGCACTTGATGTTCCAGAACTTCTCAAAGCCGATGTCCGCCCCGAAGCCGCTCTCGGTGACATGATAGTCGAACATCTTTAGACCGATGCGGTCGGCGATGATGGACGATTGCCCCACGGCAATGTTGGCAAAGGGGCCGGTGTGCACCATGATGGGCTGGTACTCTACGGTTGAGCAGAGGGTGGGGTTGATGGCGCTGCGCATCCAGGCGGTCATGGCGCCGGCCACCTCCAGGTCGCCGGTGGTCACTGGGTTGCCCCTCTTGTCGTAGGCCAGGGTAATCTGCCCCATTCTCTGGCGCAGGTCCCTGAGGTCCCGGACGATGGAGAGGATGGCCATGACTTCGGAGCTGGCGGCGATGCCGAAGCGGGACTGCATGGTGAAACCGTCCATGCGGCCGCCGATGCCGGTGATGATGTTGCGCAGGCTCTGGGCGCAGAAGTCCAGGATCCAGCCCATTTCCACCCTGGTGGGATCGATATCCAGGCGGCGCATGTGGCTCAGTCTGGCTAATTGCTCGTCGCTGTAGTTGCGCTCATGCTGCATCCTGGCGGTGAGCGCCACCATGGCCAGGTTGTGCGCGTTGGTAATGTCATTGATGTCGCCGGTCAGTCCCATAGAGAACTCGGCCATGGGGATCAACAGAGCATTGCCGCCGCCCGCCGCAGTCCCTTTGACGTTCATGGTGGGGCCGCCCGAAGGCTGTCGAATGCAGCCACCGACGCTGAGGCCTCTCTTGCCCAGACCTTCTATCAGACCGAGGGTGGTCGTGCTTTTGCCCTCGCCCAGCGGAGTGGGCGTGATACCGGTGACTTCGATGTACTTGCCATCAGCCTTGTGCCCCAGGCGGTTCATGATCTTGATGAAATCGAGCTTGCAGACCCGGCCGTAGGGGATGACCTCGTCCTTGGCGAGTCCCAGCCTCTCCCGCCACTCGTCCGGGGTGGGCAGGTTCTTCTCCGCCGCCTCGGCGATCTCCCAGGTCTTCATCTTGGTGGTGTCGTAGGGCACAGAAACCTCCTTGGCTGCTATGTCTCGAGTCTCTTGTGAAGTCAGCCCTGGCGCTGTGCTGCCAGGCGCATCTCGGCAGCACGGACAGTGTTCACCATGAGCATGGTCACGGTCATCGGGCCGACTCCACCGGGCACGGGGGTGATGGCCTTGGCTTTCTCCTTGATGGCGTCGAAATCGGTGTCACCCACGAGCCGGAAGCCGGTCTTCTTGGTGGAATCGGGAATGCGGTTGACGCCCACGTCGATGACCACGGTTCCTTCCTTCACCATGTCAGCGGTGATGACCTTGGGGCTGCCCATGGCGGCTACCAGAATGTCTGCTTGGCGGGTGATCTGGGCCATGTTCTTGGTCCCGGTGTGGCAGATGGTGACCGTGGCATTGGCGCCGGTCTTCTTCTGGATCAGGATGGCCATGAGGGGCTTACCGACCAGGTTGCTACGCCCGCAGATAACCACGTGCTTCCCTTCAGGGCTGTGGCCGCTGCGGATGAGCAGTTGCTGCACCCCGTGAGGCGTGCACGGCAGGAAGTACGGTTCCCCGATGAGCATCCGGCCGACGTTCACGGGATGGAATCCATCCACGTCCTTCAATGGGTCGATAGCGTTCAGAACCTTATCTTCGTCAATGTGCTTGGGCAGCGGCAGTTGCACCAGGATGCCATGGAATCTGAGGTTGCTGTTGAGGTCGGCTATCCTGGCCAGAAGCTCCTTCTCGCCGGCATTATCGGGATACACGATGGTCTCGGAGTAGATGCCCAGTTCGGCGCTGGTCTTGCTCTTGCCGGAGACGTAGGAGACGGAGGCGGGATCTTCGCCGACGCGAACCATCACCAGGCCCGGAGTGACGCCTTTCGCTTTGAGCTGGGCTATTCTTCCCGCCAGCTCCTGGCGGATGTCTTCAGCGATCTTGGTGCCGCTTATCAGCTCTGCGGACATTCTTGAGTTGTCTCCTCTCGTGCTAGACGTCTAACGGACGGCGGTGGGAGAAACGGCAGTACCAGTGTTGGCAGACAGCAAGACGGAAACGTATTCGAAAGCTAGCCGCGATCCCTTCTCCTTAGGTCGAACGACATTATAGCATCGCGACGATAAGGCGCACAATTTGAGTGGGGCTTTGGGGTGCCTGTCGGGTCCCTGACCCGACGCCCGGTGATCCGCACCCCCTTCAGGTCAGGTCGCAGACCTGACACTCACCACGCGAGAAGTGGAGAATGTCTTCTGCCAGAGGTTGGGAGGGTGTCCACGAACTCCCTGGTATCCCCCTTTGCCAAAGGGGGAGTGGAGGAGAGAGTGCAGGGACTCGTCCCTGCCGGGGTCTGGGGTGTCCCCAGATTTCTTTTATCTCCCCCCAAGAGTGGGGGCCAGGGGGTTGAAAGGGATTTCGCTTTTCTGGACACGGCAGCGCCCTTCAACCTATAATTGACATATCGATGGCTGCTAAGTTCCAACTTATCCCCGGTGGCACCGTCACCACTCCCACGGGGTTTTCGGCGGGCGCAGTTCACGCTGGGATCAAAACCAAGGGCGATCATGTCCTCGACCTGGGCATTCTCTACTCAGAGGTCTCCTGCACGGCTGCCGGCGTTCTCACCACGAACAAGGTCAAGGCGGCTCCGGTGTTGGTCTGCCAGGAGAGACTGGCTGGCAAGAAGGCCCGGGCTGTGGTGATCAACTCTGGTTGTGCCAATGCCTGCACCAGCGAGCAAGGTCTGGCTGACGCGAAGGAGATGACGGACTTGGTGGCCAAGAAGCTGGTCATACCGGTGGCGGAGGTCTTTGTGGCCAGCACCGGCGTGATCGGGGTTCCTTTGCCCATGGCCCGCGTCCGCAGTGGCATCGATCGGATCGTCATTTCGCGGGACGGTGGGCACCAGCTAGCTCGAGCCATACTGACCACTGACACCAACCCGAAGCAGATTGCCGTCAGCACCAAGGTTGGCAATGTCAAGATCACCGTGGGCGGCATTGCCAAGGGGGCGGGAATGATCTTCCCGAACATGGCCACGCTGCTCTGCTTCCTGACCACTGATGCTAGGCTGGACCCCAGGCTGGCGGAGTGGGCGCTGCGAGGAGCCGTGGACGCTTCCTTCAACATGATTTCCGTGGACAATGACACCAGTACCAATGACACCGTTCTGCTGATGGCCAGCGGCTTGGCCGGGAACCAGCCGATCAAGGATGGCACGGCAGAGGCCGAGGCCTTCAAGGCGGCTTTGCAGGAGGTGTGCATCTATCTGGCGAAGCGTGTGGTGCGGGGTGGTGAGGGGGCGACTAAACTGCTCGAAGTCAGAGTCGAGGGGGCGGCCAGCGAGAAGGACGCTCGCCTGGCGGCTCGCGCGGTGGCCAGTTCATCGCTGGTGAAGTCGGCGGTGCACGGGGCCGACCCCAACTGGGGCCGGGTGCTGGCGGCGGTGGGGCGGAGTGGGGCGGAAATCGATCAATCCAGAGTAGACCTGTACTTGGACGAGGTCAACCTTCTCAAGGCGGGCTGCCCGGTTTCGTTCGACGTGGAGAAGGCCAGGCAGGTGCTCAGGCGTGAAGAGGTGCCTGTCCGGGTGTGCCTCAACCTGGGTGGTGATGTGGCGGTGGCCTGGGGCTGCGACCTCTCAGCCGACTACGTTGCTATCAACAGCGCCTACGCTACATAATGGCGACTGGGCGACTCTCCCTGCTCACTGCGAATTCCTCTTCTTGATCCAATCCCAGGCTTCCCAGAGGTCCTTGGCGTAGAAATCGGCCTCTGATTCCTGGTCTTTGCGTCTGGGGTTCCTCACCAGAATCACCGGCATACCGCTCCGTTTGGCGCCTTCAATGTCCCGCTCGGGGTTGTCGCCGATGTAGACCGCCTCTGCCGGTGGGATTTGCAGCAGCCCGTAGGCGATGCCGAAGATTCTCGGGTCAGGCTTCCTGAATCCCAGATAGGTGGAAAGCACGATGTACGGGAAGAACTGGCTAAGCCCCAGCATTTTCACCTCTTCCAGGGCGAAGACCTTCTGCGCGTCAGAGACCAGAGCCATGGGATATCCGGCCTTCTTCATCTCCGTGAGGACGGGCATGGTGTCAGGGAAGAGCTGAAATCGCTCTCGACTGAGGAGCCGGAAAAGCCGGCAGCACGATTCTGCCATGAAGGGATTGCCCAGGTGGTGCTTTCTCAAGATGTTCTTGAAGACGACCTCCAGGTCCACTTCGGGATAGCGCTCATGCCTGGACTTGAGGTGCTTCTCTTTCTCCGACTTGAGTTCGTATCTCAGCTTCTCGGCGTCGATATCCGCCCCATAGTACTGCAGGTAGAGGGCCAGATAGTGGAAGACTTCTGGCTTGTCTTCGTTGGTCCAGATGTCTACGAGCGTGCCGTAGTGGTCGAAGACGATAGCCCGTATTTCAGGCATCGCTTGGCCTCCCTCATCAGGTTTCTCCGGTATGGCAGGTCGAGCCAGTCATTTCTGGCGATCCGCAGCAAGCCCAGCGCCATGTAGAGCGGAATCCGGCCGGTGATGTCATGAAAGGATTGAGCACCACCGCGGTTTCTGTGGTCGACGGAGTACTCCCACAGGAAGTGGCCGATGAACGGCTCGGCCGCCCAACCATTGCCGGTGCGCCACATGAGGTGGTGCTTCAGTTCGGCCGCCATGAATCCCAGGTCCCAACAGCGGTCGCTCCACGTCATCCGCTCGAGGTCGATGCCGCTTACCTTGTTCTGCTGGAAAAGGAAGTTGGTGGGAGTGGCATCGCCGTGAACGATGACCTCCTTGTCAGCCAGAGTACTGAGGCTGTCCCACCAGCGCGATGAATGGCGCAGTATCGCGTCTTTCTGGAAGTCGCCGAGGGGCCCCTGGCTCAGGGAGTTGAGTATCTTGTTCAGGTACTGACTGGCCGAGTCGATCGTCACCCGGCGATCGCTCTGGCTGTTGCCATGAAGCTTCGAAAAGAACCGGGCCAGGTGGCTCAGTCTGTCGAACAGGCACTCATACCGTTGCTCAGAGATGGCTGCCGCGATATGGTAGTCGAGCGCTCGCCCGGGAGCCCGCTCCATGACCAGCATGGCCGAGAGTTGTTTGTTCTTTCCCAGCGGCGCCACCACTTTGTATGAGTCATCGTTCATGCCGAATTCATCCCGAAGCAGAGTCAAGTTGAGATACTCCTTCTCGGCGTGCCCCCAGGCTTCCTCCAGCGGTATGGAGTCATGCTTGAATGACTTCCCTACGACGGCGATGTGCCGGCTTCTCTCCAGGAAGAGGAAGACCGGTTTCTGCCAGGAGAGTCTCCTTATCCTGATCTCTCCGTACGGAGGCGGAGCCAGCTCGGGGAAGACCTCTGACTTCAAGTACTCGCGGATGGACGATTGGCTTTCCAGCACGGTTGCGGACAACATCTTCGTGCTCCAGAACCGGATCAGAGAACAAATATCGCCATTGGCCCAGGAAAGGGAGGCTTTGGCGAAGGCTCACTTACTTTCGTAGAGACTCTGCGAAGGTGTCAGGATAGTGGAGTATATCCTAAGAGAGGTTTACTACAGACGGGATGCCTTGTCAAGCGCTATTCGTGATGATTGCCGCCCAAGAAGTGCAGGATGCCTCCTGCCGGAGTCTGAAGAGAGGGCAGCGCAACTGCCTGCTCTAGGCTCCATCTCTGGATTCTCGCTTCCGCGGGAATGACAGAAGAGAGTGCAGGGACTCGTCCCTGCCGGGGGAACTGGGGGTGTCCTGGGCGCATGCAATGCGCCCCTACAGGCCTGTGCCGTCACGGTGCAGCAGAATGCTGCCGGGGTTCGGGGTGTCCCCGAAATTCTTTTATCTATCCCCCAAGAGTGGGGGATCAAAGAGGGTTGAAGAGGACATCTCTTTGATATCGGTTCATGCTTCTGCTATCCTTAGACTCTACTTGAAACGAACTTAGGAATACGGGGAACCTTGGCTGGAACCATCGTCATCAAGCTCGGGGGCAGCACCCTCGGGAGCCACGACACCACCTTAGCCGACCTGGTGGCACTTCAGAAAAAAGGCGTGCCGACCGTGGTCGTTCATGGTGGGGCCAACGTGGTGACCGACTGGCTGCGCCGGATGAACATCCCCACCAAGTTCGTCAAAGGTCTGCGGGTGACAGATGCCGAGACCCTGAAGGTGGTGGTGGCCATTCTGGCGGGCCTGGTGAACAAGGAGCTGGTGGCGGCCATTCAGGCTCTGGGCGGTCGAGCCGTGGGCTTGAGCGGTATCGATGGAGCGCTTCTGGGAGCCAAAGTGAAGGAACCCGAGATGGGCTATGTGGGCGATGTGGCTGAGGTCAACCCCACAGTGCTCAAGGCGCTTCTGGATGCTGGCTTCATTCCGGTGGTAGCGCCGCTCAGCTGCCAGTCGCCGCCGGAACAGGGCGACCAAGGATTCATACTGAATGTCAATGGCGATACGGCTGCCGGGCAGATTGCGGCGGCTCTCGGTGCCGAGAGGCTGGTCTTTCTTACTGATGTGGCCGGCATTCTCGACGGATCAAAAAAGCTGGTGGCCAAGTTGTCGCGGCAAGAAGCCAAGTCGATGCTGGATTCTGGGGTGGCTTCGGGGGGAATGATACCCAAGATCGAGGCTTGCCTGGTGGCTCTGCCCACCGTTCGGATGACACGGATTATCGATGGCCGGGTGTCCCATGCACTGATCAAGGAGGTAGAGGGTGGGATGGAGGGGACCACCATCGCCTGAGGATTGACGGAGTTGACTATGAGCAAGTGGCCCGAGATCGAAAAGAAGTACTACATGCCGACCTTTGAACGCATGCCCGTAGTATTGGTGCGCGGGCAGGGCGCCAGGGTGTGGGATGACAATGGCCGGGAGTACCTCGATTTCATTGGTGGCCTGGCGGTGAACAGCCTGGGACACTGCCATCCGGTGGTGGCCCAGGCGCTGGCTGAGCAGGGCAAGACGCTGACCCAGACATCGAATCTCTTCTATACAGTCCCCCAACTTCAATTGGCTGAACTGCTGGTGAAGAACAGTTGCTTTGACAAGGCCTTCTTCTGCAACAGCGGTGCCGAGGCCAACGAAGGGGCGGTGAAGCTGGCGCGGCGGTATGGCAAGCTGCATCTCGACGGAGCGTTTGAGGTCATCACCACGTTCGACTCGTTCCACGGCCGAACGTTGGCCATGACAGCCGCCACGGCAAAGAAGTTCCAGGAGCCATATGCTCCGATGCCTTCAGGCTTCGTGAATGTGGAGTGGAACAGCATCGAGGCTATCAAGAAAGCCACCAGCAAACAGACGTGCGCGGTGATGCTGGAGCCGATTCAGGCCGAGGGTGGCGTCAACGTCCCTTCGGAGGACTATCTGAAGAAAGTGCGGGAGTGGTGCGATCAGAAGGGGATCCTGCTCATCCTGGACGAGATACAAACCGGCGTGGGAAGACTGGGGTCGCTCTTCGGCTATCAGTTGTATGGCGTCGAACCTGACATAATCACACTGGCGAAAGGGCTGGCCAGCGGCGTGCCGATTGGTGCCTTCCTGGCCACGAAGAAGGCAGATGTTTTCAAGGTGGGAGAACACGGCACAACCTTCGGCGGTAATCCGTTGGCGTGTGCAGTGGCTTGCGCTGTGATGAAGTACATCATTGAGAACGACGTGGCTGGCAATGCCCGGCGGGTGGGAGAATATCTTGGCTCCCGTCTGGCGGATCTCAAGGCGAAGTTCGGTTTCGTGGTTGAAGTCCGTGGCCGGGGGCTGCTCTGGGCCATCGAGTTCAAGAAGGACATGGCAGAGGCAGTGATGCTGGGCTGTGTGGAGAAGGGTCTTCTGGTCAACAAGCTGAAACCTAACGCCATTCGCTTGATACCGCCTCTGATCATCACCCGGAAGGATGTGGATGAGGCGATAGGCATATTGCAGGAGGTGCTGGCCAGGCAGGCCGGCTAGTGGGCGCTAATGGCTATACAGTATGTCATTCCCGCGCACGCGGGAATCCAGAAACAGAGCCCGTGGGGACAGGTCTCTCCTTGTCAACCCCCTGGCCCCCAATCTTGGGGGGAGGTTAACTCGGGGGACACCCCCAAACCCTCAGCAGAGGGGCTTCGCCCCTCTGCACACCCCTGAGGGAGTTCGCATAAGCGCGGGATTTATTGAACTGGTGAGGTGAGAAATGTCAGAGAAAGTCGTACTGGCCTACAGTGGCGGTCTGGATACCTCGGCCGCTATCAGATGGATCAAAGAGAAATACGGCATGGATGTCATTGCCGTTACTGCTGACGTGGGTGCGGACAAAGACCTGGACGCTGTGCAAAAGAAAGCGTTGAAGGTGGGCGCGATCAAGGCGCTGGTGGTGGATGCCAGGGAGACCTTCGTCAAGCATTTCGTCTTTCCGGCTCTGCAGGCTGACGCCATCTACCAGGGCGTTTATCCCCTGGCTACCGCTTTGTCACGGCCTCTGATTGCCAGGCTCCTCGTGGAAGTTGCCGAGAAAGAGGGAGCTACCGCAGTGTCTCACGGCTGCACTGGCAAGGGCAACGACCAGGTGAGGTTCGACGTGACCACGGCGGCGCTGGGGCCGAACCTGAAGATCATCGCTCCGGCGCGGGAATGGGGCATGACGCGGGAGCAGACCATCGCCTATGCCAAGAAGCATCGCATCCCCGTGCCTGTTACCGTGGCCAGCCCGTATTCGGTCGACGTGAACCTCTGGGGCCGCAGCGTCGAGTGCGGCGTTCTGGAAGACCCGTGGGCGGAACCTCCGGAAGAAGTCTATGCCTGGACGGTCTCACCTCAGAATGCCCCCAAGGAGCCGCTATACGTTGAGATCGGCTTCGAGAAGGGTATTCCTACCGCCCTTGGCAAGAAGAAGCTGGACGGGGTCAAGCTGATCGAGGAGTTGAACCGGCTGGCCGGCATGCATGGCGTTGGCCGGATCGACCACATCGAGGACCGGCTGGTGGGCATCAAGTCCCGCGAGATTTATGAGGCTCCGGCGGCCACCGTGCTGTTCGCCGCGCACAAGGCGCTGGAGGCCATGACGCTGTCCAAGGAACAACTGCGGTTCAAGCAGAGGGTGGCCGATGAATACGCCAGCCTCATCTACAACGGGCTGTGGTTCAGCTCTTTCCACCAGGACCTCATTCCCTATGTGCAGAGCACGCAGCGGTACGTCACCGGCACGGTGAGGATCAAGCTGTTCAAGGGCAACTGCACCGTGGTGGGCCGGAAGTCGCCGTACTCGCTGTACCAGCACAAGCTGGCCACATACGATGTGGGCGACCAGTTCGACCAGAGCGCGTCGCCGGGCTTCATCCAGATATGGGGCTTGCCGGTGCGCGTTCAGTCGCAGATACAGCCGGATACGAAGAAGGTCGAGTAGAGATCACCCTCACCCCAACCCTCTCCCATCGAGGGAGAGGGAGCCATGCCTAGTCACTCTAGGGCACCAGTTGAGGTTGACTTGCCGCCGGCCTGATCATAGCAGTATCATGATAGTGACAATTTTGTAAGATGCACATAGAACTGGTTCCCCTGGGCAAGAGATCCTCCGGATAGACAGCCTCTAGGCGACATCCACCAACCCCCGATCTTCTTTCCTAAGCTCCCCTCTTGCGCAGTTGAGTAGTTGTGGTAATATTGGCGACTAATAGGATATGAGTACGATACGCGGTCGCTTCCAGAAGGACGCTGACAAGCTGGTCCAGCGGTACATAGCTTCCATTCCCTTCGACCAGCGCCTCTACCAGCACGACATCGCCGGCAGCCTGGCCCACGCCAAGATGCTGGCCAAGCAGAACATCATCACGGACAAAGAGGCGGAGCTCATTGGCATGGGCCTGGTGTCGATACGCGAGGAGATCGAACAGGGCAAGTTCCAGTTCAAGGCGGAACTGGAAGACATCCACATGAATATCGAGGCCCGCCTGACCGAGAAGATAGGCGACATCGCCGGCAAGCTACACACGGCCCGCTCCAGAAACGACCAGGTGGCCGTGGACCTGCGCCTTTTCTGCAAGGAGGCCATTGCCGAGACGATCAGCGGTCTGCGAGGACTGCAGAGCGCTCTCCTGGATGTGGCCGAGGCCAACAGGGACGTAGTTGTGCCAGGTTACACTCACCTGCAGCGGGCGCAGCCGATTCTTCTGGCCCATCACCTGCTGGCCTACTTTGAGATGCTGGAGCGGGACGTTCAGCGATTCCAGGACTGTCTGAAGCGCACGGACGTTCTGCCTCTGGGTAGCGGGGCGCTGGCGGGGGTTCCCTATCCCATCGACCGCGCCTTTGTGGCCAAGCAGCTCGGCTTCAGCCAGATCAGCCAGAACAGCCTGGATGCCGTTTCTGACCGCGATTTTGCGATCGAATATGAGGCGGCCGCCAGCGTGGCCATGACGCACCTGTCCCGCTTAGGGGAAGAGCTGGTGCTGTGGTCCTCAGCGGAGTTCGGCTTCATCGAGATCGATGACGCCTATGCCACCGGATCCAGCATCATGCCCCAAAAGAAGAATCCGGATGTGGCGGAGTTGGGGCGGGGCAAAACCGGGCGGGTATACGGTCACCTCATGGGCATTCTAACGACGATGAAAGGGCTGCCTCTGTCATACAACAGAGACCTCCAGGAGGACAAGGAGGGCCTGTTCGATACTGTGGACACCCTGTTGTCCACGCTCGCCGTTTTCGCCGGCATGGTGAAGACGGTCGAGGTAAAGGCCGAGCGCACTGGTCAGGCTGCCGGCCAGGGCTACATCCTGGCTACCGATGTGGCTGACTATCTGGTGAAGAAGGGATTGCCTTTCAGACAGGCGCATTCTGTCGTGGCCAAGCTGGTAAGCTATGCGGTTGAAAAGGGCAAGGAGCTGCATCAACTGGATTTGGGTGAGTATCGGCAGTTCTCGCCGTTGTTTGATGCTGGCGTCCTGGAGGTTACCGTGGCCTCGTCGATCAAAGCTCGGAATGTTGTCGGAGGCACCGCACCTGAGCAAGTGGACGCGCAGCTCACCAGGGCTAGGGGTCTGGTGAAGAGCGGAGGAGGAGGCTACTGAGTATGCTTCTGATATGTGCGCAGACACCTGGTGCAGACGCTGAGCCTTTTCTTGCTCCCGTTTACCACCAGCACGGCGGAGTGCACATTGGGTGCCCAGACGCGGTGGGTGCGCCGTTTCGAGTGGCTCACGTTGTGACCAGTTTGGTTTGTCTTCCCGCAGACTTCGCACATTGCCACGGTTTCTTACTACCTCAATGCTTTGATAAACACGATCTTTGATGTAAGATTACTAGAAGATAATACAGGGAGAACGGAGAATATGCAAGAATCGCGAGGGGAAAAGGGGTCGGAGACGGCGGTGTATAGCGGTCAAGACCTCAGAGAAATGTTTACCGCCGCCACTTCGTGGCTGGAGAAGAGCGTTCCGGACATCAATGCCCTGAACGTCTTCCCGGTACCGGATGGCGATTGCGGCACGAATATGCTTCTGACCATGCGATCCACGCTGGAGGAAGCCTATCGCGCTCCTGACAGCAACGCCGGCGCGGTGGCCCAGGCCATGGCTCGTGGCGCTCTCATGGGGGCCAGAGGGAACAGTGGCGTCATCCTGTCCCAGATCTTCCGCGGCCTGGCGCAGGGCCTGGAAGGCCACGACTCTTTCAGCGGCAAGGACTTTGCCGCAGCCTTTGCCAAAGGATCAACTGTAGCTTACAAGGCGCTGACCCGTCCGGTAGAAGGGACGATACTCACAGTGGCCCGAGATGCTTCTAATGCTGCCCGGGACGCTTCCTCCAAGGACGACGATCTGGTGCCGATCATGGAAGCCACGGTGGCGGCTGCCAGGGAATCCGTGGCCAACACCCCCACTCTCCTGCCTATCCTGAAACAGGCGGGGGTGGTGGATGCGGGTGGCCAAGGGCTGTATGTTCTGTTTGAAGGCGCTCTCCAGCACCTCAAAGGAGAGACTGAGCTGATGAAAGACCGTCGTCCGCAGGTGGTCCCCAGCAGTATCCCGCTGGTCACCAAATTCCCGCAATTGATGACCGAGAAGGAAGAACCCTACGGATACTGCACTGAGTTTGTCCTGCAGGGCCACAAGAAGCTGAATCCGGACAAGATCAAGAAGAGCCTGACCAACGAGGGGCAGTGCCTTATCGTGGTTGGTGACGAGAACCTGGTTCACGTACACATTCATACGTTTGACCCCGGCAAGGTGCTGCGCCATGCCACGTCTTTGGGTATCCTTCACGAGGTAAAGATCCAGAACATGGACGACCAGCACAAAGAGTACACGGAGATGGTGAAGGCCCAGGCTCCGCCGCCCGAGATCGCCACGGTGGCAGTCGTTTCGGGGGATGGTCTGGGGCAGGTGTTCCGGAGCTTGGGTGTAAGCGCCATTGTTCCTGGCGGACAGACGATGAATCCCAGCACCAGGGAGATGCTGCAGGCGGTAGAGGCTGTGCCGCAGGACAAGGTGATTATCTTGACCAACAATATGAACGTTATTCCTGCTGCCAGGCAGGTGCGTGGTTTGACTTCCAAGAAGGTGAAGGTTGTCCCTACAGAGACCGTGCCTCAAGGCGTGGCTGCGCTTCTGGCTTTCAACTACGATGCCGACTTGAAGACTAACGCTGCAGTGATGGAGGACGCCGTGTCGGCGGTGAAGACCATCGAGGTGACCCGGGCAGTACGCCCGGCCAAGATCGGCAATCTTAAGATTCTGCACCGTCAGGCTATTGGGTTTGCAGATGGTGAACTGAAAGTCGTTGGAGACAAACCTGCCCAGGTTCTGTTGGATGTGCTTGAGGGATTGGGCACGGAGAAGAGCGAGATAGTCACCGTCTACTATGGCAAGAGTACCAAGCGCTCCGAGGCGGAAGAGGTAGTTGAGGAAATCCGTCAGAAGCACCCCAATCTGGAAGTGGAGTTGGTCTACGGAGGCCAGCCGCACTACAACTACATTGCGTCTGTAGAGTAGCTTCTTAGGGCAGTCTGTGGTAAGGATTGTGACGGACAGCGCCTCCGACATCCCGGCGGAGGTCGCCGAGGAACTCCAGATTTCTGTTGTGCCCATGTACGTGCGCTTCGGGACCGAAGTGTACCGCGACGGGGCAGAGTTGAAAACGGATGAGTTCTACCGCAAGCTGGTTGCCAGCCGTACTGTTCCTACCACCAGCGCCCCAAAGATGAAGGATTTCAGCGAGGTCTATGACCGGCTGGCCGAAGAGACCGACGAGATCCTCTCAATCCATCTTTCCTCGACCTTCAGCAGCGCATATGAGACCGCGTTGCGGGCCAGTGGGCGGACCAAGAGAGAATGCCACGTAGAAGTGATCGACTCCCGAACGGCGGCCATGGGGCTAGGGCTGGTGGCGATAGCAGCCGCCAAGCAAGCACAGAAAGGGCTCAGCCTGCAGCAGATCGTCAAGACGGTGAAGGGAGTTGCTCCAAAAGCCCGCGTCTATGTCTGCTTTGAGACGCTGGAGTATCTGAGAAGAGGGGGTCGAATTGGGAAGGCGGAGTCGCTGCTGGGATCGCCGATCAAGGTACACCCGATCGTGGGGCTGGAGGACGGAGAAATAAAGCCAGTGGGCAGGGAGCGCAGTCGCAGCAGGGCATTGGAGCGATTGTGCAATCTGGCCAGTGAATCTGCCAACATATCCAGTCTGGCGGTAGAGCAGGGCGCTGCTCCTAACGAGGCTGATCGTCTGTACTCACGGCTGACCGCTCTCTACCCTGGAAAACCTATCTATGCGTCGATGGTTGGCAGCGCGGTGGCCGTTCATACCGGACCGCGCGTGGTCGGCGTTTGTACTCTGGGAGGTTAAGAAGCAGTGGTGAGAATAGTCACTGACAGTACCTCGGACCTACCGGCGGAACTGGCCAGAGATCTGGGGATCACCGTCGTTCCGGCATATGTGCATTTTGGCAGTCAGTCCTATCGAGATGGAGTAGACATCACTCCTGAACAGATATACCAGAGGATGCTCAGTGGATCGGTGCATCCCACTACCTCTTCCCCTGCCCCCGGGGACTTCACCGACGCCTACAGCAGGCTGTCCCAGGAAACCAGCGAGATCGTCTGCATAACCGTCACCTCGAAGCAGAGTGCCGTCTACGAGGCAGCTGTGACGGGCAGGCAGTCATTTCGAGGGAAGAGCCGTGTCGAGGTCATTGATTCGCACTCGGTGACCATGGGCTTGGGCCTCATGGCCATATTGGCGGCCAAAGAAGCTCAAAGCGGGAAGGCTATTGATGAGGTGGTGGAGGTCGTGCGCAGTGCTATCCCCCGGACTCATGGCATGGCTATGCTGGAGACCTTCAAGTATGCCCTGAAGGGTGGACGTTTGGGTAAGGGCGGTGGACTCTTGGGTTCACTGGTGAAGGTGAAGCCTATGCTGGAGATAAAAGAGGGCTGGATACGCCTTTGCGGAGTGACACGAACTCGCAGCATAGGCATGGAGCGACTCTGCGAGTATGCGGCGAAGCACCTTCCCATTGAGGACGTGGCCGTGGTGCACAGCAACGCCATTAGGGAAGCAGAGAGCCTGGCCGAGCAGATACGGTCGATTTCTCCACAAAGTCGCCCGGTCATTGCCAAACTCGGTTCAGCCCTGGGTGTACACGGTGGTCCCCAGGCCCTGGTGGTGGTTCTGAGGGAAAGCAAGATCGAAGCGGAGAAGGTTGCTGAGAAAGAAGGCAAGGCCAAGAGGTTCACGCTGCCCACTCTGCGGATTCCGCATCGGCAGTAGGTTCCAGCATACCTGGGACAATGAGGGTCAGCTTGCGAACGACGGCAGTGTCAGGTCCGCATGTTGAGGCGCTACTGAAGATCCTCGAACTGGAGCGATCCAAGGGCTATGGGGATGTGGCGGTGGTCGGCGGGCTGGACCGTTACCTTCGCATCTACCTCAAGAAAGTCAAGGACAGTGGCGAATCCTCTTCCGCTTCCCAAATCTGTTCGCCGGATTTCAGCTACGCGGCTCTCACTAGAGAACAGCGCCGGCAGTGGGCGGAGAAAACGCGCCAGCGTCTGACTGGAAGTCCCTCCACCAAGGAAAGCCCTGTCAAGAAGCATTCTGCCAGGCCTGTGCCAGCCAGGCGGCAGCCACCACCGGCACCTGGCATCTCTCTGGACTCTCCCATCACCGCTGTCAAGGGAATCGGTCCCAGCACAGCTTCCAGATTCGCCAAGCTGGGTGTCCGGGCCATCAGGGACATGCTCTATTTCTTCCCGCGTCGCCACATGGACTACGGCCACCAGAGGCGGATATCGGAGCTTGAGGTAGGTGGGGAGCAGACTCTGGTCGCCACCGTGTGGGAGGCCCGGCAAGTGAACCTGGGAGGCAGGCTGGGCACCGAGGCCATCGTGGGGGATGAGACGGGCAACGTCCGGGCAGTGTGGTTCAATCAGCCATATCTGGCCAAGCGCTTCCGCACCAATGAGCGCCTGGTGCTCTTCGGCAAGGTCGGCGTTTACAAGGGCAAGAAGGTGTTCGAGTCGCCGGAATGGGAGCTTCTGGAATCGGAAGACCTCTCGTACGCCGACATGCTGGTTCCGGTATACCCTCTGACGGAGGGGTTGTATCCGCGCACGGTGCGTGGGTTGGTGAAGGCCATTGTCTCTGGATGGGCACCTCGACTGGTGGAGCATCTTCCTGAGGACGTGAGGAGTCGCTGCGCGCTGATGGGATTGTCTCAGGCCATCCAGCAGGCCCATTTCCCGGACTCTCCTGAGAGCCAGGACGAGGCTCGGAGAAGGCTGGCGTTTGATGAGCTCTTCCTGATCCAGGTGGGTGTGGCTGCCAGGAAGCTGGAATGGCAGGAGACTGAAGCCAGCGCCCGATTCCGGATCGATGATGCTTTGCTGCGGCGATTCAACGAGGGTCTGCCGTTCCGTTTCACTTCGGCACAGCAGAAAGTGCTGAATGAGATTCTTTCTGACGTTAGCCAGACGAGGCCGATGTGCCGCTTGCTACAGGGGGACGTGGGCAGCGGCAAGACCGTGGTGGCCACGGCAGCCCTGATGATGGCTGCGGCCAACGGATGTCAGGGGGCTTTGATGGCCCCCACTGAGATTCTGGCTGAGCAGCATTTCAATACGATCTCCGGCCTCCTGTCTCGGCTGGGGCCATCTGAGGGCGTTTCTCACCCTCACCCTTGCCCTCTCCCGTCAAGGGAGAGGGAGGACTATTCTCCCTCCCTTGGTGGGAGGGAGCTAGAGGGAGGGGGAACCGCAAGAGACTCAAGAAAAGGGTCTGAGAAGGTATCTGAAGAAGAGAGGAGGCTGCTTCTCAGCTTTCCTTCTCTCCCGCCTTATCCCTTTGTCATGGCTCTGCTCACCGGCAGCCTCGGAGCCAGAGAGAAGCGCAGAATCCAGAAACTGGCCGGTGAGGGTGGAGTGCACCTGGTCATCGGCACCCATGCGCTGATCCAGAAAGGCGTGGAGTTCCAGAGACTCGGATTGGTGGTGGTTGACGAACAACACCGGTTCGGAGTGCTCCAGCGCTCTGCGCTGCGACAGAAAGGGGCCAATCCGCATGTCCTGGTGATGACCGCCACTCCTATACCGCGCACTCTGGCCCTGACTCTCTACGGCGACCTCGATCTCTCGGTCATCGATGAGATGCCTCCGGGCCGGGTGGCCATCGAAACGAAGTGGCTGGAGCCTGCCCAGAGACAGGCGGCCTACAACTTCGTTCGCCGCAAGGTCGGCGAGGGCGGACAGGCCTTCGTCGTCTGCCCGCTGATTGAAGAGTCTGAAAGCATCGAGGCCAAAGCCGCCGTGGCTGAGTACCGGCGGCTTTCCGAAGAGGTCTTCCCTGATCTGCGCCTGGGGCTGCTGCACGGGCGCATGTCATCTGCTGAGAAAGAAGCAGCCATGAGGAGCTTCAAGGACAGACAACTTGATATACTAGTATCCACGCCGGTAGTTGAAGTAGGCATCGATGTCCCGAATGCGGTGGTGATGCTGATAGAGGGGGCCGACCGCTTTGGCCTGTCACAGCTTCACCAATTCCGCGGCAGAGTAGGCCGGGGAGAGCACAAGAGCTACTGCCTCCTGCTGGCAGAGTCCCCGTCCTTCGAGGGAAGAGAGCGCCTGAAGATCATCGAGCGAACCCGCGATGGCTTCCTGCTGGCTGAGGAGGATCTCCGGCTGCGCGGCCCTGGTGAGTTCTTTGGCACTCAACAGAGCGGCTTGCCTGATTTGCGCATGGCTAAACTGTCAGACGTGGCTCTTTTAGAGCTGGCCCGCAGCGAGGCCGTTCGCCTGCTCGAGAGTGATCGAGGTCTCAAACGGCTGGAGCATCGTCCGCTGGCCAAAGAGGTGGCGCGGGTCTGGCGGGCAGGCAGCGAGTCTGGCTAGTATGACTGTTGGCTGGTCCCCAAGGGGGTGTGCAGAGGGGCGAAGCCCCTTTGCCGAGTGTCTGAGGGTGTCCCCCAGCCCTTCTTCCTATCCCCCAAGAATGGGGGTCAGGGGGTTGAAAACGAGATTGAAGGCAGTGCCGTTGGATTTCGTTTCGCCCCATCCATGCTACAACTGGGTTCCGCGGCCACGACGAAGCGTGGCCCTCCGAGGACCAACATGGATTCCCGCTCCCCCGCCTTTGCGTTGGCAGGCTGCGCGGGAATGACACGTGTTGTGGTGGGCACGGCCCATTGCGTTTCACGGGCAAGCTGAGCTTCGCCTATGCCACCCGTTGCCGCTAGAGTCAAGAACAGGTGCAGCAGGATGCTGCCGGGGTCTGGGGTGTCCCCAGATTCCCTTTCTTTTCTCCCCCAAGACTGGGGGTCCAGGGGGTTGAAACGGCCTTGAGGCTGAGCAACCGGTGGGTTACGTTGCGCTCAACCCACCCTACAATGTGAAATGAGGTATCATTTACACTTGAAAACCCATCAGGACGGCGGAAAGGAGCGGGAGCCTGGCTGACGGAACCTCTTTGGCAGACTCCCTGGTGAACGAAGCATATGGTTAGACGCAAGATCACTCGACTTCTGGAAGAGGCCGTGGCGGAGGCGCAGAAGCAAGGACTGCTGCCGCAGGTAGCGTTGCCGGAGGTTATGCTCGAACGCCCGCAGAGTGCCGGGCATGGCGACTATGCCAGCAACTTCCCCATGAAGCTGGCTCGGGTGGCCAAGGCCAACCCGCTGAGCATGGCTGAGAAGATCGTTCCGCTGATTCGGCCCATTCCGGAGTTGGAGAAGGTGGAAGTGGCCCGCCCCGGTTTCATCAACTTCACTCTGAGGAGCGACTGGCTGGCGCAGCAGGTCGACATGATCCGCAGCGAGCACGAGCGGTTCGGCGCCATCGACTTGGGCCACGGACAGAAAGTGCAGTTAGAGTTCGTCAGCGTCAATCCCACCGGGCCGCTGCACGTGGGGCATGGGAGGGGGGCCATCATGGGCGACACCCTGGCTAACGTGCTCAGTGCGGCTGGCTACCGAGTGGAGAAGGAATACTACGTCAACGACGCCGGCGGCCAGATCGGCGCTTTCTATCGCTCCCTGTACGCGCGCTACTGCGAGACGCTGGGCCAGCCAACCGAGATCCCGGCCGATGGCTATCACGGCCACTACGTCATCGACATGGCCAAAGAAGTCATCGCTGAAAAGGGTGACCGGTTCCTCAAGCTGCCTGAGCCGGAAGCCGTGGCCGAGATAGGCGTCATCGGGCTGAAGAAGGTCATGGACCTCATCGGGTCTGACCTGGAGCTGCTGGGCGTGCGGTTCGACGTGTGGTTCAGCGAGAAGAGCCTGTATGACAACGGGCAATATGAGAAGGCCATGTCTATCCTGCGGGACAAGGGCCATGTGGCGGAGAGGGAGGGGGCGGTGTGGTTTGCCTCGTCCGAGCTGGGTGAGGACAAGGACAATGTCCTAGTGCGCACCACCGGAGTGCCCACTTACTTCGCCTCCGACGTTGCCTATCACTACAACAAGTTCCTGGAGCGCCACTTTGATCGCGTGATCAACATCTGGGGCGCCGATCACCAGGGCCACGTTGCCCGGATGAAGGCGGTGCTGGGTGCTTTGGGGATCGATCCCGCTAAGCTAGACATCATCATCACACAGTTGGTCATGCTCAAGCGCGGCAATGTGGAGGTGAAGATATCCAAGCGCAGCGGCGACCTGGTCACGCTGCGGGAATTGGTGGAGGAGGTCGGCGCCGATGCCTGCCGCTTTGTCTTCCTGTCGCGCTCGGCTGACAGCCAGATGGACTTCGATATCGAGCTGGCCAAGAAGGAGTCAGCGGAGAATCCGGTCTACTACGTTCAGTATGCTCATGCGCGGATTTCCAGCATCCTCCGCCTGGCGCAAGAGAGGGGCATCGATTTCAGCCAGGGGAATGTAGCTCTGCTGACCACGGAGGCCGAGTTGGACTTCATCCGCAAGATGCTGCAGTTACCGGAGGTGGTGGAGACGGTGGCCACCAAGCTAGAGCCGCATCACCTGCCCTACTACGCTCAAGACCTGGCTACGGCGTTTCACAGCTTCTATAAGCAATGCCGGGTTGTTTCCGATGATGCGGAGTTGACCGCCGCGCGGCTCAAGCTGGTGGATGCAGCCAGGATCGCCTTCGCCCGTACGCTGTCCTTCATGGGCATGAGCGTGCCGGAGCGGATGTAGGCGTTGGGACCATGGGCAAGGTTCGCCTTGCCCGCCTGCTGCTATAATGGGATTCCAGTGAAGAAAGCACCGTTTGCTGCAGTACTGACTATCCTGGCCTTGGCTCTCTTGGTTTCTGTCATCGGATGCGGCAGCAAAGAAGAGGAGAACAACAACCCCGATGATAACGTCACCCCCACACAGGTGTCGGTCACCAAGGGTTTCGGGATATCGCCGCAGGGCTTCCCTTTGGACTACAGCAGGATAGCCGATTTCTATGCCGAGGTCAGCAGCATGACAGACGGCGGGGTCATGTGGAATGGCCTGTGGAAAGAAAGCGGTGCCGGAGCTGTGCCGCAGGCTGCTGCCAGTCTCATGCAGGTATCAAACACATATGAGTTCACGCCGGTCGTGGTCTTCGGGTGGCGCTCAGGCACAACCCTTTTTCTGGATGTCCCTTCCGATGCTACCAATAACTGGAGCAATGCCGCGGCGAGGAGCTTGTTCCAGAGCATGCTGGTGGACTTTGCTGCCACCTACAAGCCGCCGTATCTTTTCCTGGGCAACGAGAATGACGCCTATTACGAGCAGAATGCCTCGGACTATGCCAACTGGATCAGCTTCTACAACAGCGCCTATGACGCCATCAAGTCGGCTTCTCCGGATACGATGGTGGGTCCGGTGTTCAACTTCGAACACATGGCTGGTGCAGGGACACTCAACGGATGGACCACTGCCCACTGGGGAGCACTGGAGTCCCACGATCTGTCCAAAGTGGATACTGTAGGAGTTACCGTTTACCCGTTTCTGAGCTACGCCTCACCAGGCTCGGTGCCGAGCAGTTATCTGGATCCCTTAATCTCGCGAGTTGGTTCCAAACCCATTGCCATCACTGAGACAGGCTGGCCGGCCGAGAACCTCGGTGGCTTGAATCCTCCGTGGGAAACCTCAGAGCAGGCGCAGGTGACTTACCTCTCTCGTCTGGATGCCATGCTTGAGGGAAAGAATGTCAAGATGGTGAACTGGCTTCATCTCTACCCCATGAAAGACACTGGCGGCAGCCCCACAGAATGGAAGCTCTTCAGCAGCATCTCGCTGCGAGACAGCTCCGGAAACAAGCGGCCGGCGTACGACGCGTGGCTTTCCTTCAGTCCGTGACCGCTTCTGGGTGACCAACCCGCGTCCCTGCCCGTAATCTCGCCGCAATACGCTCAGGACCTGGCCACAACGTTTCATCTTCCTTCATGGGCATGAGCGTGCCTGAGCGGATGTAGGCGGAGGGGCTTCTGGGGTGTTCGATCTGATGACGTTGCACCCGCGTGACTTGGATCACCGAAGTGGGACTCTGTTCATAGCACTGTCTATCGTCGCGGTGTCAGCCAAGAGACTCTGAAATTCGCCTGGGGTGAGCACACGCGGCAGGTCTTTCGATATCCAATATCGAGTGTCCAGGCTTGGAATGAACTCAACGAAGGGGCTCACGGCCACGGGAAGAATGTCCTCGTAGACACTGATGTCGTAGTTGCTACCTACTGGATGAGCTGCCAACCATCTGGCTTTGTCGTCAACTTCTCTGAGCGCGCGTTCGACCACATTCTCCGTTCGATACTGAATTGCCTCTGGTTCCCCGCGGTCGAAGGCGATTGACATACCGACAGCCTTGCATTCCGCGATTATGAGGTGTTTGCCCAGCGCGGTCGCGAAGTCTATTTGGCGGGTCTCTCCGCTGTTGGCCGTGCACGGTTTGATGGGAAGGAGGGACTTGCCTCCTCGCACTACCCTCTCCAACGCATCTCCCTTGAAGTTCTGGTCAGGTATCCACACACCCAGAAACAGATCATGTAGTCTGCGAAGTATCCATGCATAATCAACGAAGACCTGGTCTTCATGAATTGGCAGAAACACATGGTGAGGGCCAGGGTATGAGAGGTCGATGGCGCTACGATTGGAGGTGCTGAGATCCCAGAACCTTATGGCAGCATCAACTTGAGCTGAGTCGAGTTCCGATTCCTTGATAGCCAGTATTTCGCACGCAGTTGGCATGAACGCGAACAGTTGATCTCGTATGGAGTTCCTTTGGTGAGGGCCGTCGTAGGCTCTCTGCCAGTATTTGAGGAACGAGTCTATCCCAGTCTCGTTCCACGAGTAGAATACCCTGGACTCCAATGCCGCAATGACGGCAAGCACTGCATCGAGAGGCACATGATATTTCTGTTCGAACGCATTTCCCAGTGGCAGATGTGCTATTCGGTATTCCCTCAAGTTCAATGGAATCCACACGAAGTTGAATCTCATCTCGGGGTTTAGCCTCGCTCCAAACCTCTCTGTCAGCGCACGCAAGTCTCCGGCGGTCACGCCGGTAAGGTTATAGACAGGCAGAAAGACAATGCCTTCCATGGGTGACTGCCAGGGGTCTTTGAAGATCACACCAGAGTCCGAACGTGACCAACCGACTCTCTCATTGCGCTGGTCGTAGCTGGTGACCAGCGAGTTAAGCTCCGGCGAGCGGCCATCAACGAAACACTCCGGGGGGCTGCCAACGATCAGCGGGGCTCCCTTCCCGATTGTTCTCAACGCCGCGGCAGTTCGCCAAATCTCATATGCCAGCCTCTCAACATTGTAGAAGTCCGCGAGGTCAGGACTTGTGAAGTCAGTAAGAACAAGCTGACTACTCTCAGAAAGGATCTGCCTTTCCAGCTCGAACTGCGGGGACATGAGGATGCCGCCAAGCACACTCTCTATCGGTATACTGGCGCTGTCAGCGATCTTGTTGCAGAAACGGAGATTCGCGTGTTTTTGGATTGCAGCTTCCAGGACGGCCCTTGTAAGGCCGATTGTCGCAGGCTGCTCGTCGTATCCAACGGGACCAGGGGCTAAGCGTCTATATAGGTGCAGAAAGTAGGCAAGCGAGTGCGGGCTAATGAGCTTGGCAAGTTCTGTCTCGACGCTGCCAAGGTAGGTGTTAAGGAAAACTCTACCATCGTGTGGTGTGTACGTGCCGGGAGGGACGAGTTGCCAGAAGCGGTTTCGCATAGGATGGGGAGCTTTGAAGTCTTGGTGGGCATGGGCAAACTCCTTGTGAATCAAGGCGAATGCTCGCTGATAGTATCCTATGGCAAGAACACGGGCAAGATTGTTGGACTCGGAGTCGACTGGAGAAGGTTCTTGCGGTTTCGGCTTGGACTCGTCCATTGATCTCCGGATTGTATGTTCAGGCAAGAGAGGTGTCAACTGAGACTAAATCGATGGGCTTGTTGACACTTGTCTTAACCAAGGGGGGTCAAGGTAGATCATGGTATAGGCTGGACCTTGGGGACAGAGAAGGTGCTGGGTTGTCAGCGGCTAGTGGTGCAGCAGCCCCTCGACTGAGATATCCTCATCGAGGTCTTCCCAATGGATGCCGACTCCCTTGCCGATGAGCCGCCAGTTGTTCCTTTGTTTCGCGGTGGCTTTGCGCAGGGCCGGGAACCATTCCAAGGGGATACTGATAACGCGCCCATCCGACAACTGCACGCTCATGTTGTCAGCTTCGAAATGAACGTCCGTAGCCAGGACCTTCGAGGCTCTAGCTGCCGAAGTGCTCATGCCATCTCCTTATAAACAGGCTCTCGTTCGTCTCTACCAACTCTCGCAACTTCCGAAGCTCACTGGCATTGTAGCCCACCGACCTAGCCAGGGCAACGGGTTCCAGCCAGAACTTGGCGTACTTCTCAGCCGTTTCAACGTGAATATGGGGCAATTCGTGTCCCTCATTGCTGAAAAAGAAGAACCGGTGTGCACCGACTAGCAATATCGTTGGCACCGTTGCCCTCGATGGCATTATAACATAGCCCGCTCAGGCCAGCCTCCATTGTGTTCTTGCGGCTGCGTGTTGACACCCGCTCCGGTTCCATGATTGAATTGGTGCCTTGATGAGGAGGTCTCATGACGACGAGTGAAATCCTAGCCCTGATCAACGCCAATCCAGCCTGCCATCTGGCCACGGTGGAAGGCGACGTGCCGCATGACCGCGGCATACTGCTATACCGGGCTGACGAGAACGGCCTGGTCTTTCACACAGGTAAGACAAAGGACCTGCACCGACAACTGACCCGGAATCCCAAAGTGGAGTTCTGCTTCAACGACTACCAGAAAGGCATTCAAGTCAGGGTCAGCGGCAGCGTCGAGCTGGTGGAAGACATGGCGCTGAAGAAGGAGATCGTGGCCAAGCGCGACTTCCTGAAGCCCTGGGTGGAGCAACAGGGCTATGACATGCTGGTGGTCTACCGACTGAGGAAGGGGCGGGCTACCACCTGGACCATGCAGACCAATTTTGACCCCAAGACCCACGTTGATCTCTGATGCCTCTTACTCGTGAAGTCACATTGCTGAGGGTGTCTCACAATCGTCTTTCGACCCCCCTGGCCCCCATTCATGGGGGGAGATTAAGAGAATCGGGGGACACCCCCAAACCCCCGGCAGCATACTGCTGCACCCGTTCTGTGTTGTCATGGCGCGGACACCCTCAGGCTCCCGGCAGGAGGCATCCCTCGCGTCTTCTGGGATGGCCTGTACCGTGTGCTGCTACGTCGGCCAATTATCTGGGGTGCGGATGGGTCGGCCTGTTCCCAGATCGACCCAAGTGCAGTGGACCTGCGCCTGGACCAGCAGCTCTCCGTCTTCCGCCCGCCGGATCAGGCAGTGCCGCAGCATGGTGGCCTGCTTGGTGTCCGAATACCAGGTGGCGATATTCAGTTCGTCGCCCATCCTGGCCGCCTGGCGGTATTCGATTCGATGACGATGGGTCAGGATAGCGGACTCCTCCTGTGTCATGCGCTCCATTGACCAGCCATGTGCCTCGGCCAGACGAGTTCCCGCTTCCTCCACATATGCCAGGTACACGGCGTTGTTGACGTGCCACATCATGTCGATGTCGTGCCACTCTACCTGCCTGGTGATAGAGAAGACATCGGGCGGAGGAGAGGGGGCTGCCGGGAAGCGTTCCCGTGGAGGTATCCCTTTCGGCGGTCCTTCGGGCAAGAATGCTCGCTGCATTTCTTCCGGTGCCACTGTCGGTTGCAGCGTCTCCGCGTTGACATAGACCCAATCGGTGATGGCCTGGGCGGCCAACTGACCCGTCTGAGCTGAGGTGAACTCGTACGCCCGCCGCGAACGGAAGCGGCGGAAGTCCAAGACCCACGTCTTGAGGTCCACCTTGTCACCATACGTCAGCGGTTTGAGGTATTTGATGTCTGTTTCCCGCACCAGCCACACATATCCCATCTCGCGGTACCGCGCCCAATCGTACCCCACTGCTGCCGATGCACCAAAGGCTGCTTCCTGCATCCAACGGAAGTAGTTGGTGCTGCTCAGGTGTCCGAGCGCATTGCACTCCCAGTAGCGCACTGGGAAGGTTTCATGATGAACAACTGGCATGGAATGTCCCTGGCATTAGAGATCGTGTGTAGTCTTGATCCGCTGGAGCAGCGGCGCGATGTCCAGCGCGCCGCTGCCGTGCGGCGGAGGTCCCAGGGGATCGTCCGCGTCGGCGGGCAGGCCCAACAGCACCTCGATGGTCGCCTTCACCGAGTGCGCCAGTGCCTGGAGGTGGTAGCCCCCCTCCAGAGCGAACACGAGGCGACCTTGACATAACTCCGCGGCCAGTTGCTTCAGTATGGTTGCCATCCTGGCGTACCCGCCCACGGTCATCTGCATCGAGGATATGTTGTCGGCCCAGTGGGCGTCATATCCGGCGGACACCAGAATGATCTGGGGCTGGAAGCGGCGAGCCACCGGAACAACGATCTGTTCGAAAGCCAGCAGGTACTCCCTATCGCCGGACCACGGCGGCAGCGGGATGTTCACCGTATGATCGCGGCCTCCGGCCACACCTGACTCCTCCACCCTGCCGGTTCCGGGGTATAGCGGATACTGGTGGGTCGAGACATACAGCACATGCGCATCAGCGTAGAAGATGTCCTGCGTGCCGTTGCCGTGGTGCACGTCGAAGTCGACGATGAGAACCCGTTCCAGGCCGTGTTTCTGCATCGCTACCCTGGCTGCGATGGCCACATTGTTGAACAGACAGAAGCCCATGGCATCGGTGCGCGTGGCATGGTGTCCCGGCGGTCTGACGAGCGCGAAGGCGCTCTCAACGTCGCCTTTGATTACTTCTTCTGTGGCCCTGGCTACGCCTCCCGCGGCGTAGATAGCGGCCTCGTAGGACCCGGGCGATGTCATGGTATCGCCGTCCAACCACCCGCCTCCCTCGCTGGCTGATCTGTCAACCCGCGCGACGTGCTGGGCGGAATGCACCCGCAGCAGATCCTCCAGGGAGGCTGGCTCCGGAGCGATACTGACGAGCTGCTGCCTGAGGTTGCTGGTTTCCAGCAGCTCTATCGTGCGCTCCAGCCGTCGGCCATTCTCTACGTGATCTCCGGTATCGTGCCCCAGGTAGATCGGATCGTAGACCAGTCCCACGCTCATTGTATACCCGTCCTTCCGTGCTCTTTCACACTTCTCTCGACCAGCGCTTTGTATGCCTTGATGAACCGCTGCGTCAAGGCGCCGGGGCGACCAGAGCCGATGCTCCGGTCTGCGAGAATTGTCAGCGGCATCACCTCGATCATGGAGTTGGTCAGGAAGGCCTCTTCGGCTTCGAGAAGGTCGGACAGAGCCACATCCACCTCCTTGGTGATCAGCCCGAGTGACGGTGCCAGTTCTCTCAGCACCACGTCTCGGGTGACCCCCGGGAGAATGCCGCCGTGTTCAGCAGGCGTAAACAGCACACCATCGCTGATATGAAAGACGTTGCTGCTGCTTCCCTCGGCCACGAGATCGTCGTCGTTCAGCAGGATAGCGTGATCCACGCCATAAGAGGCAGCCTCTTGACGGGCCAGGACGATATCCAGGCTGCTCAGCGACTTCAGGCCTGAACTGGGCGACCGCGTGCTCCGGTGAACGCGTGACACGATGGCCGTAAACCCGCGGCGGTAGACATCCTCTGATGGAGGCACATAGCTCCCAGCCATAATGAACACGGTTGGCTCGCCCTTGGCTGTGACGCCTGGGGCCAGTTCATCTTCGCCGGGCGAAATGGTGAGCCTGATACGGGCATCTGACAACTGGTTGGCTCTCAAGGTGTCATACACCGCTTTCTCCAGACTGGGAATGCTGTCCAGATCGATGTTCAGCGCCCGCGCCGAGCGTTCCAGCCTGGCCAGGTGCTTGTCCAGGCGGAAGATATGTCCGTCGTATGCCCGCATGGTTTCAAACAGCCCGTAGCCGTAGAGGAAACCATAGTCCAGCGGGGACAGCCTGGCCTGCGAAAGAGGCATCAGAGAGCCGTTGAGGTACACTATCGCTTCCATATGCTCGCTCCTCACACTTCGGCGGCCACATGCGGCGACAGATTCAGCGCCTGAAACAGGGCTTTGGCCTTGTGCAGCGTCTCCTGGTATTCCGCCTCCGGCTCAGAGTCATAAACGATGCCGCCGCCTACCTGTAAGTATACCTTGTCGTTCTTGACCAGGATGGTGCGGATGACGATGTTGAAGTCCATCTGGCCGCTGAAGCTCAGGTACCCGATGGAACCGGTGTAGACGTTTCTCCTGGTTGGCTCGAGTTCGTCGATGATCTCCATGGCGCGAATCTTCGGGGCGCCGGTGATCGAGCCTCCGGGGAAGCAGGCTTCCAGCAGGTCGATCTGGTTCTTGCCTCCGCTCAGCCGTCCCTCGACGCAGGAGGTAAGCTGGAACACTGTGGCGTACTTCTCCAGCGTGCAAAGCTCGCTGACGTTCACGGTGCCAATGCGGCAGACCTTCCCCAGGTCGTTTCTCTCCAGATCGACAATCATAACATTCTCGGCCCTGTCTTTGGCGCTGCTCTGCAACTCTGCGGCCAGCGCTCCGTCTTCACTGGCCGAGCGCCCCCTGGGGCGCGTGCCCTTCATGGGGCGTGTCTCCACCCGGTCGCCGTCGAGCTTCAGGAATCGTTCCGGCGAGGCACTGAGCACAGTCACCTCGTCGAAGCTGAGGTAGGCGGCGAAGGGCGCCGGGTTCATGGATCGCAACCTCTGGTAGAGATCGTACGGGGGAGTGGTCAGACCTCCCCCGAATCTCTGGGAGAGGTTGACCTGGTAGATCTCGCCGGAGGTGATGTACTCCCTGGCGGTTTCCACCGCGCGGATGTACTCGCCATGCGTGAAGTTGGAGCGCAGGGCCGTTCCGGAGATTTCATTCGGCAAGGAATGCCTGCACTCGTTCAATTGTGCGGACTGCCGGGACAAGCCATGTCGATGCCTTTCCAAGGCAGCTTTGACTTGCTCCAGGCGCTCTCTGGCCCTCTTCAGTCTCCGGCTTTCGTCCTGTTCGGGGAAGCCGCTGGAGGCGATGTACATTCGCCGCTCCAGGTGATCGAAGGTGATGACCACGTCATAGAAGCCGATGCAGCACTCCGGAAGCTGAAGGTCGTCGATGGCTTTTCCGGGCACGTTCTCGATGAAATGGCACAGATCGTAGCTGAGATATCCCACCGCTCCGCCGGTGAGCGGCGTGGGCGCCCCGCCAGGGTCCAATTCGTATCGCTGCAGCAACTCGCTCAGCGCCCGGAAGGGGTTGCCTCTTCCTTTCTCTTGGCGCCCCGCGCCCAGCAAGGTCAACTCGTCGCCGCGGCTCTTCAGCACCAGGAACGGATCGCTGCCAATGAACGAGTACCGCCCCAGTTTGGCCGGGTCCATGCCGCTGTCCAGGAAGAAGGCGAATGGCTCCTGGTGGAAGAGGCTGAAGACCTCCGCGGCACTCAACGGCGTAGAGATTTCTTCAATGAGAGGGCGGCGTCTCATCCCAGATCAAATCCTTTGGCGGAACCTCTACCTGATACTACGGGAGTTTCGGAGCGGTTTCAACCGCAGTAGTGCAGGTCACTTCCAGCCGGGAGTCTGATGGTGTCTGCGTATCACGGGCAAGCTTCGCTTTGCCCGTCCACCCATCGGGGTCTAGGGTGTCAGTCACCCTCTCCTTCATCCTCTCCCATCAAGGGAGAGGGTACTCTGTCTATCAATGCCACATGGGGCGTGCAGAGGGGCTGAGCCCCTCTGCGTTCTTATCTATCCCCCCAAGAATGGGGGCCAGGGGGTTGACAGCCACGTACGTATTGACACAACGGTTGGTGGTGACTAGAATGCGCTCAGAGGCCGCAGGGACACCCAGGGTCCCGTTTCTGGAGGAGGAGGTGTGGCATGGTCACTATCCAGGATTTGAAAGCATTCAATCTGTTTGCGGGCCTGGATGAGGCGGAACTGGCAGAGATCGCCAAGCTCTGCGCCAGGCGTACCTACGAAAGCGGCGCTGAGATCTTCTCTCCTGGCACTCCCGCTGGAGACGTCTTCATGTTGGAGCGAGGAAACGACGTGGTTCAAATCGAGATCGCCATATGCGAGCACATGCCAAAGACTGTCATTCACACCCTGCAAAAAGGAGAGGTCTTCGGCTGGGCGGCTCTGGTGCCGCCTCATCAGCGAACAGGGTCAGCCCGATGCGTGGAGAAGGCCAGTGTCATCTGCCTGGATGGGAAGGCGCTGATGGAGTTGCTCGACAAGAATGACCACATGGGCTATGTGGTCATGAAGAACCTCAGCGGCATCCTGAGCACGCGCTTGACCTACACCACGCTGGTCTTGCGCCGTGAGATTCGCAAGGTGGCCAGGAAACTGGTCACCGCATCGTAGATGGTCGTTCTGAAGACCGAATCGATGGGACGTGAGGCAGAAACCACCGGGAGGCAGGTAGGGAGGCCAAGACCACCCTACGGGACTGAGATACTAGCAGGCGTAGTCTGTTTCATCGGCTTATAGCCTAGTGAGATAGCGCTCGAAATCACAGTGATTTTTTCTCGAAGTCCTCGCTAGAGTACCAACTTGACGGCGCCTTTTTCTTGGTGAACGGGCCATCCGACGAATAGACACCACCGATGGTGTCTTGCTCTCTCTTGTAAGAGAGTCTCTCTGCTATTCCGAGTCCTCGCAACCCTCTCAGCACTTCCGCTACACCGGCTTTGTCGAGATAGTCGGGCGTATATACCTCGATGACATGTGCGCCCGATCTGTATCCACTCGGACGACTAGTTGAAACCCTAGCCCGTACCCCGAGTCGTCCCGTCTCCGTCGCTTGTCTGATCTGCTCCCACACTCCATCCACATCCCTTGGAGACCTGAAGACAAGCCACTTGCCCATATAAGTTTGCCCACCTTCAAAGCGCCCTTTGCCCACACCCTGAGCGTAGATCCACTCATCCACAGCATTCTCTGAAGGAAGGTCCTCTTCGTCTGGTCTCATGGTACCCCCTACGAAATCACCGTTTGTCCAGCGCCCTCTTGGCGACCAGAGAGTTGGCACCCGTCTGTGAGAATGTCAATCCGGTCACGACAACCTTGCCTCTGGCCCAAGCCCCTTTCATCATCTACAACTACCAGCGACAATCAGTTTCCGCCCAGCCTCTTCCACTCATCTTTGTGACGCTTCCGCGGAATGCCTTCCGCAGTTTCCTTGGGCCACGGCCAAGCCGTTAGATCAACAGTCTGGTCAAAGTAGTATCACATGTCATCATCAGCGTTATCACTTTTGGTGGTTTCCGCGCTCAATGATCATTCACCTGCATACAGCTCGGTCACTAGATAATGGTACCTCTCCCTCGTTACCAACAACCCTACGTCTATGCAGCTAAGCATTAATAGTCGTTCTTGAAGGTCATCGAATGGACGACGATCAAGGATCGTGCTTTCATCGATTAACTGTTGCATGGACCGGACTGGAAAGGGTACGGTGTTCCAGTCAACACAGCGTTGCCCGCAGGCTTCCAATGCTTTGGCTAGAAGGAAAGAATAAGTTATGAAGGGCTGCCCTTCAATTGAAAGAGATTGGCGCATGTCCCACGAGGAGTTGGGGAATGGAATCGGGTTACTATCACACTCCCAATTCCACTGCCTATCGATCTGTATGAAGTCTTCAACCTCCTCATCGTGTCTTCTTTCCATGAAGTCGTGGAAATTCTCATCCGGTCTCTTGTTTGAATTGAAGTCAGGCAGGTCGCTTGTGATGCTGTCCCAAGCACTTCTGCGAGTGCCGTCAATAGTACGCAGCATCACTGAGGCGGCTCCTTCGAGACCGACTCTTTGCATGTATTCAGGCAGCAGTTCCTGTTTGTCGGCCTTTCTGAACCAGCAGGTGATATCGCTATCCTCTAATACTGGTATTGACTCTGGGTTCTGCCACTTGTCTGCGTTCCTAAACCAGTAGGAGATCATTTGCCCTGTGAACACTTTGACTAAGGCTGTTGCTTTGGCTTCATCACCCCTTCCCCAAGCCTTCTTAACGCACCCACTGCCCTTGCGATTTTTGGTGACCATGCCACTAAGGGCATCTGGAACAGGCGTCAGATCGGATTCAACTAGGCGTTCTGCTGCTGCCATGCCTCCAAGCAGCCACGCTTGGTGGGCACTTAGCACGTGTTTGCCAACATAATGCGCGTAACGCAATGGTGACTGCAAGATACTCAGCCGTTCTTGAAGCGTGCCGCGGAAAGGCGCTTGGGAGATACCTAGCTTGTCTTTATCCTTCCCTTGCTCAATCAGAAGACCGACTCCAACATTCTCCAGGATACGGGCATCGGAAAGGTGGGTCAGGCGATGGTTTCTAGATTTCTTCGGCTCGAACAGTGGCATAACCTGCTTCCCCCTCAAACGTTCAACTCATATCGGCATCTGCATGCTTCGGGCATTTGATATATGGAAGTCATACGCGTACCACGGCCAAGATATTCTCTATTCTAAGAGTGCGTTTATCGCCTCCAGCGAGTTTGCCCTGCCGATAGTGCAGGTAGTCTAGACTGAACGGCCATGTCCAACATATCCTGAGTTTGTCCACCCGAGATTCCATCTCCCCCATACTGGGTGTAAGGGCAACAAATATGCCACCGAGTAGCGCGAGTGGAATGCCAATAAGATCAGCGACAGGACGGAGAAGCACAACTTTATCCCACAGCCAAGATGTGCCAAGCAGCGGCCCAAGGAATAGTGCAGCCCAAACGAAACTGAGAGGTGTCAGAAGCAGTCCAAATGTAATTGATACCAGACAGCCTCCAACAGAGGTCGTAATCAACTGAAGAGGTATAACCGCAACGCTCAGTATGCTATTGAGACCAAGAATGATCTTGTTTTCAATCACGATGGACCTCCGCCACCTATGGCTCGTAAGTGCATATTTGCACCATGCTCATCACGTCTTATCGCCTAGCTCTGCTGGGTTGCCTCTACGCTCTTTGACGAATGTCTTCAGATGACAGCACATTGCCACTACATCAGGCCTCTCGACCGGAACTGTATAGCCTCGGCCAGGTTCTGCGTTCTTATCGTGCCCGGCCCTTCTTCAGCTTCCTGATCTCCTCTTCCACTTCCTTGGCGCCCTCGGCGTAGAACTTGTCCTCGTCAGGGGCAAGCTCTTTGAGAAGACGGAGAAACTCGCCGGCATGCACGCGCTCCTCGTTGGCTATGTCCTCCAGCACTTCGGCGGCCAGTTTGTTGTCGATGGACTCCGCCAGTTGCATGTACATCTGAACCGCCTCGTACTCCGCTGCCACCAGGAACCGTATGGCCCTGATCAGTTCCTGTTTGGTGAGTTTCCTGTCTTTGGCCAGACCTGAGAATGGGGAACCGAATTCCGGCATCGTCGCACCTCCTCTATCTCGAACCTCTTGGATTCTACACTATTCGCTCTCGACCTGTCTTTGGCCCCGGAAGAGTGTCCGAAAAGTGCGTCATCAATCCCCTGGCCCCCATTCTTGGGGGATAAAGAAAAGAATTTCGGGGACACCCCGAACCCCGGCAGCATTCTGCTGCACCGTGACGATGTAGGCCTGTAGGGGCGCATTGTATGCGCCCGGAACACCCCCAAAACCCCCGGCAGGAGGTCTCCTCCTGCACTTCCGCGCACGCATACCTCTCCCTCGATGGGAGAGGGTTAGGGTGAGGGTGAAACGCACCAGAACAGGCCGGTTACGCCAGGCTCCTAGGCCGGTACTGTATGGACTCAGCCAGGTGCTGCGTCTTTATCGTGCCAGCGCCATCGAGATCGGCGATCGTCCGCGCCACCTTCAGAATGCGGTGGAATCCCCGGGCAGATAGCGACAGTTGCTTCATGGCCGTGCGGAGCAGGCTTTGGGCCGAGGGCTCCACCTGACAGAACTCCCTGACCTCCAGAGCGGTGGCATCCGCATTGCAGGCCACACCTCTGCCGTTGAACCGCTCCCGCTGGATTTGGCGCGCGGCTTCCACCCGCGCCCTCACCTTCAGCGAACTCTCGCCCACTGTCTCATCGGCCAGCTTTTCGTACTCTATCCGGGGCACCTCCACGAAGATGTCGATGCGATCCAGTAACGGCCCGCTGATTCTCTTCGTATAGCGGGTGACCTCGCTGGAAGAACAGCGGCACTCCTTCAGCGTGTCACCGTGGAAGCCGCAGGGGCAGGGATTCATGGCGGCCACCAGCATGAAGCTGGCTGGATAGGTGACCGTTCCCTGAGCGCGGCTGATGGTCACCACTCTGTCCTCCAGTGGCTGTCTCAGCGCCTCGAGAGAGATATGGCCGAACTCCGGCAGCTCGTCCAGGAAGAGCACACCACGGTGGCTCAGGCTTATCTCGCCGGGCCGGGGCATCTTGCCGCCGCCTACCAGCCCCGCATGGGAAATGGTGTAGTGGGGAGACCGGAAGGGCCGCTGCATGATCAACGGAGTGTCCTGCGGCAGAAGCCCGCCCACGCTGTAGATCTTGGTCACTTCTAGCGACTCGTCCATAGTCATCCTGGGGAATATCGAAGACACCGAGCGGGCCAGCATGGTTTTCCCGCTGCCCGGCGGGCCGATCATGAGCATGTTGTGCCCTCCGGCGGCGGCCACCTCCAGCGCCCGTTTGGCATGCTCCTGGCCCTTGATGTTGGTCAGGTCGATGGCGCTGTTCACCGTCATGTCTTCCTCGAATGGTGGCGGCACACAGCACGGAATGGGGCTGTCTCCCCTTAGGTGGGCAATTAACTCCGACAGCGTGTTCACCGGGATGACGTCAATACCCTCTATGAGTGCCGCTTCCTTGGCGTCGCACGCGGGCACGATGACCGTGCGAAGTCTTTTTTCCCTGGCCAGCGCCACCATGGGCAAAATGCCCTGCGCGTGGCGCACGCCTCCATCAAGCGAAAGCTCTCCCAGAAACATGGTTTGTGAGACGTCGGCCAGGACCTGCTCCGAGCTGAGCAAAATCCCCACGGCGATGGGGAGGTCGTAGGCCGGGCCTTCTTTCCGGACATCGGCTGGCGCCAGATTAACCGTGATCCGCCGCGAAGGAAAGGTGCAGCCGGAGTTCCTGATAGCGGCCCGAACACGCTCCTTGGCCTCCTGGACTCCGGTGTCCGGCAACCCCACGATCGTGGTGGCGGGCAAACCGCTGGCAATATCGACCTGTACCTCAACCAGTTGGCCTTCCAGGCCGAGCACAGCCGCGGAATTTACCTTGGCCAGAGCCACAAGCACCCCCTCTCTTGTCCTTATTCTTTAGACAGATGCGATTATATCAAGCCGGAGACCGTCTCAGCAATCCCAGCCAGAATCAGGCGCAGTCGGTGGCCGTCGTCCTTCTCTGGATTCCCGCTTTCGCGTGAATGACATGAGGAGCAGGGTGGGCTGCGCCCACCAATACATGCTCCCGGCAGCGGTGCCTTTGGATTCCGTCAACCCCCTTGGTCCCCCACTCTTGGGGGATAAATGAGGAGTTGGGGGGGACACCCCCAAACCCCCGGCAGGACTTCGCCCTGCACCCTATTGGGATTTCGGATTTGAGGTTTGAGATCAGAGGATGCCCTCAGACTCCCGGCGGGAAGCTATCTGAGCCCGATTGACCCATGGTCACTGCCCTGATATCTTGTAGGGAGATTCGAACATGAAGTACCAGGCTGTTATTTTCGATTTCGATGGGACGCTGCTGGACACGCTGCAAGATTTGGCAGAGTCAGTGAACAGCGTCCTCAGTCGCTCCGGTTTTCCAGAGCATAGCCTGGAAGCCTACCGTCACTTCGTCGGCGATGGTATAGAGGAGCTCGCGCGGCGGGTGCTTCCGGATGGCCATCGCGATGAAGCTACCGTGAACGCAATCCTTGCTGCCATCAGGGAGGACTACCGCCAGCGCTGGCCGAATCATACCCGCCCTTATGAAGGCATCCCGGAGTTGCTTGATGCCCTGACGGCGCGCGGCGTCAAGATGGCCATCGTGACCAACAAGCCTGATGATTCCACCAGGACCATGGCGGCCAGGCTACTGCCCCGCTGGAAGTTCGACGTCATAGTGGGTGCGACGTCCGACCTGCCCAAGAAACCCGATCCCCAGGGAGCCCTGGAGATTGCCCAGCGCCTGGACCTGCCACCGGGGGCATTCCTCTATATTGGCGACTCGGACATAGACATGAAAACGGCGAATGCTGCAGGCATGTACCCAGTGGGGGCGCTGTGGGGTTTCCGCACGGCTGACGAGCTGATCAGGAATGGCGCGAAGGCGCTGATCAGGAAGCCGCTCGAATTGCTGGAGCTGTTATAGCTTAGCTGGAGACGGGAGGAGCCATTTGAAGATCCAAGTCAAGGTGAAGCCCCGATCCAAGACCGAAGATGTCACCCAGGAAATGGACGGGGATGTCTACGTAGTCCGGGTCAAAGAGCCGCCGGTAGAGGGAAGGGCCAACAGGGCGGTGCTGAAGCTTCTGGCGAAGCATCTTGCAGTCCCCGAAAGCCGGATCAGGATTGTCAGCGGATTCAGCAGCAAGAACAAGGTTATCGAAGTGATACCCGTCGAAGGAGGTGGACGATGAAGGATGACTCCAAAGGCGAAATGGATGGTCAAACCAAGAGTGAGTCCCCCAAGAAGCGTCCCAGCATCAGAGTGGCGTTCACCAACATGAAGGTGAAAATGCCCCTGCGCCGGAAGATCTACCTGCTTTTCCGCAACAACTGGATTAAGATACGGACGCGGCAGAATTGTTGCGGACACTTGGGCGAACCGGGCTGTTGAGAGGCCGAGGATCACCCCCCGGTCGGGGGTTAAGAACGATCAGATCAAGCAGCCACCGCCAGGGCGTGGTCAATCTCCTCGCGCTGTGTCATCACTGGCCAATTGGCGATCTCGTGAGTTCCAGGTCCCCGAAGGCTATCTCTCGAGGGTGCAGGGACAAGTCCCTGCCGAGGGTTTGGGGGTGTCCCCCAATTCCCAAATCTCCTCCCCCAAGAGTGGGGGACCAGGGGGTTGAAAGCAAGCCTTATAACAGTCTTCCTCGACCTGACCTCGGGTTGCGAAAAGAGCCAAGCGTCGGGCCAGAGACCCGACAGGCACCACCGGATCAGGCGCCCGCTGCCAGGGCGTGGTCAATCTCCTCGCGCCAGGCATCCATTCTCAGGCCAAACGCCTTTATCAGCCCATAGCACCCCGTGAGCATGGTGTCGCCGTGAGGCACTGCCGGGTGGAGACGCAACTTGGTGGCTCTGGCGATGTCTTGTCGCGGCCCGGTGACTGCCAGGAAGGGCTGGGGGTGGCTCTCGCTGAGGACCACCGCCCCATGGCCACCACCCTCATAGACCTCGTTGTGAGTCAGCACGCCTCGTGCCAATTTGTCGACTAGGTTGTCTATCTTGGCACTGTCCAGGAGGTTGGTGTGGTGCTCAAAGAATCCCTTGATCTTCAGGCCGTCGAGGTGGAAGGCCACCGCATGGGAGTTCCCTAGGTTGATGGTCAGAACCCGATCGTGTCTAGCTACGGCAGCATCCTGAAGGGCGCCCAAGGCCGCCGCCGCGCCGGTGTCCATCAGAAGCACGGGAACACCAACGTCAACCGTCTTGGCCACCGCCTTCATGCGCGTGAGGTGGGCCGGCAATTCCGCCGCCAGATGAGCGAAGGCACCGAGAGTGCTGTTCTCTTCCATCAGCCGCCGCAGGCACTGGAAACGGAAGAGGCGATTGGAGACCCCCTTCGGCGCAAAGCCGTGATCGAGCACTGCTACGGCCACGGCATCAAAGCGACTCTCTAGACCGAAGGATTCCAGCGCTCCCCTGATGGCGGCGAGATCGAGGTCCTTCAGATCGATCACCTCGAACTTGTGTCGAGCCAGTACCTCGTCGGGAGACACTATAGTCACGCCCATGCCCTTGACCACTTCCAGGTCGTCATGGAAGGTCAGCGCCGCTTCCTCGGTGGCAAAAGCCGACAGCCCGGCTGCCGTGTGGCGCGAAAGAGCGCTCTTGCTGGGGCCTCCTCCCATGGTGACGCCTTCCATCAGGATGGGCCATCCGCGCTTGGTCGCCGCCGCTATGCGCTGGGCCACGAGAGCGGTGGGAGACGGCATGATCATCTTCACGCAGTTCTCGACCACGCTGGAGCTGTCAAACAGCAGTATATCTTGAGTACCTGTCCCGACATCCACGGCCAGAATGCGCACGGTCTTCTCCTGTGGGACGGTTGGCCAGCTTCGATAGAATCATATCGGCGCAGCCTGGAAACTGCAACCGGGCGATCCGAAGAGGGCGCAGGTATTCGTCCCTGCCGGAGGGTTGGGACTGTGTTTCACCCTCTCCCATCGAGGGAGAGGGGATTGCCCTGACGAAACCCGGCAGGGGCGTGCAGAGGGACGAAGCCCCTTTGCCGGGGGTTTGGGGGTGCCCCCCATTCAATCCTCCCTCATTAGGGGAGAGGAACGCCTGCCCGGAAGTGCAGGAGGAGACCTCCTGCCGGGGTCTGGGGTGTCCCCAGGTCTTCAACATTCCCCCAAGATTGGGGGCCAGAGAGTTGAAACGAGGTTCATTCAACAGCCTCTCCGGAAGATCCGCACGGTGGATTCCGTGTCAAGCACGGAATGACATAATGCTGGGATGCTACTGGGGCAATGCACTAGGAGATCAAGGTCCAACACACCAAGCTGCGTCAATGGCTATTCCTCAAAGCCCGGCAGTCTCGGAGATGCGAAGTCGGATATTGCCGCGACAGCACACGTTCTCAGGACGCCTTGGCTGACTTGGTACCAGCCATCTTGGTATCCATGAAGGCTTTCAACGCTTGCCGAGAGTCCATCGTGAATTTGAATCCAATCGCTTTGGCAAGCTTCTCGGTATTGACCAGTATCGGATACTTCATGTACTCCAGGCCGCCCACCCGAGACTTCCGCTGGATGTGCAGCTTCCAACCGACGCTCACTAAGATTGACCACATCCACGCGGGCAAACCGAGAGACGGCTTGCCGGTGAAACCGAGCATCTCCCGGTACTTCACGCCGCCCTCTGCTCCAGCGTTGAAGACTCCGGACTTTCGCTCCTTGACCAGAGTTACGTCCAGTCTGGCCAAGTCCTGCTCGTAGATGAACTGCCACTCGGGGTCGAAGCCACGGACGTACATGGTAACAGGCAGGAACAGCACGTTCAGACCGGAAGGACCAGCTTCTGGGCCTGTTACCGAGACCACACGTACGATGGTGACACTCTGCTTGGGGTGGGATTTCGCGTACTCCTGGAACATCAGGTCAACCTCTGCCTTGTCAGCACCGTATGGAAACTCTCGAACCGGCCTGAGTGGTTGATCTTCTGTGATCAGAGGAGGATTGTCAGGATAGGCACCGTAAACAGTATGGCTGCTCTGATAGAAGAGGGCTTCCACCGAAGTCGCATCGCAGGCATGCAGGAAGCTCTGGGAGCCACCTATGTTGATGCCGTGGGCGTCAACGGCGGTATGGGGCGGAACCACAAAAGCCAGGTGGAACGCTGAGTCCACCTTGTTCTGGGCAAATATGTCGATGAAGGGCTCCCTTACATCTCGTGAATAGAACTTGAGCTTGCTGGTGGAGTAGTTCGGTGGCCTGATGTCAACGCCGACAATGGCCTCCACGTCCTTGTCTTGATCCAAGAGCTTGAGTATCTGGGTGCCGAGGTAGCCGGAGATGCCGGTAATAGCAACCCTTTTCACGCGTACCCTCCTTCATAGACACGCCCGTGAAGAACCACGACACGTGCGTGCTGCGAACTGATCCGCACTACCCACCCCTTGGGCAGCGCAAAGTATGCGCTGGGGACCGTTTTGATGTCAAGTCGTGCGTGAATCGATTACACTAAGAAGTTCTCTACAGGAATTGGCTGCCAATACGTATTTGGGGAACGGTTGGTGGGAAGCTCAAGTGGTCCGGCATGCTTGCCCTACCGCAAGAGATCGCCCAGTTTGGCGAACTCCGTATCAGCGTGTTCATTCAGTGCCTTCTCGAAGGCATCTGACAGATACAGCCGGATCAGCGGGTCGAGTGTCTTCCCGATACCTTGGTAGCCCGCCTTGACTGTGTGTACGATGTCCACCCCATCGGGCCGGTCCTCAAACTCCAGCACCAACCATGCAGGCAAAGGCAAACCTCGTGCCAGTCTGTATTCGATGCGCTCTCCTGCCGCATAAGCCGTGATTTTCCCCTTGAACTTCAATCGGTGTCTGCCCACGTACTCATCGAAATAGACCAGGCTTCCGATGACATCCGTGGTCCGCTTGACCGTGTGAAACTCCAGGTGGGTCCCTTCCCACCATCTCTGGTAGTCTGAATCGGTGCAGTTGATGAAAAAGTCGGTCACCCGTTTCCCAGTGATGCCCTTAACAGAGACTCTCGTCTGCAGCACTACCATGCCTGCCTCACCCCAGCACGACCAAACACAGGACTGCCCTACTCCTCTTCTTCCTCTTCCCTCTTCATCTTGCGCGCCTCGGTCAGCATCTGCTCTATCTTGCTGTCGTTCCCCGATACGACCAGGGTGTCATCGGCCCTGACAACCTCCATCCGGTCCGGCGTGACGATTATCTCTCGCTCCCGTTGGATGATGAGCACCGCTATCCCCCATTTCCCTTCGCGACCCAGCCCCAACTCCGAGAGAGTTCTACCGACAAAGCTATTCGGCGGTGACAACTTGGCCACGCCGTAGGCAGCCGCCAGAGGCATGTAATCCAGGACCTGCGTCAACATCAGGCCGTGCGCTACCCTAGTGCCCATTTCGCGTTCGGGATAGACCACCTTGTCGGCGCCGATCTTGTCCAGGATACTGCCATGTAGGTCATTGTCCGCCCTGGCCACCACATAGTGGACGCCCAGTTTTCTCAACAGGATGGTGGATAGCACGCTGTTTTCGATGTCAGACCCCATGGCTACTATGGCTACATCGAACTTGTCCACCCCCAACTCCCTCAGCACGGCCTCGTCTGTCACATCGGCCTGCACGGCGCGCGTGATAGTAGGAGCGATAGCCTGTACTCTCTTCTCGTCCACATCCATCGCCAGGACGTCGTATCCCATGCTCAATAGTGTGTTGGCCAGGCCAACACCGAATCGTCCCAGTCCCAGAATCGCGACCTGCTTCTTCATGACGTCACCCCCTAGCCGATCCTCACTTGGTCTTGAGGATATCGGTATTCACTTGTCCGCTGGCCCTGCACTAGGGACACTGCCAGTGTCAGAGGGCCCAGCCGCCCGGCAAACATGGTTACGATGATGATCAACTTACCTGCCAATGTCAACGTTGGGGTAATTCCGGTTGACAGCCCCACCGTGCCGAAGGCAGATACCGTCTCAAAGAGAGTATCAATGAATTGGAGGGGTTCGGAGGCCTGAGGGTTGTGGGTCTCAGTGATAGTCAGTGCCAGGGTCACTATGCCCACCAGCCCTAGCGCCAGCATGGCCACCGCCAGCGCCCGATGGATTTGCTGCGGCCTCAATTCCCGGCCAAAGGCTTCGGCGTGCTCTTTGCCCCGCAGTGAGCTCCACACAGTGGCTAGCAGTACGCCGAAGGTGTTGACCTTAATGCCGCCGGCAGTTGAACCGGAGGCCCCGCCGACGAACATCAGCATTATGGTGAAGAAGAGCGAATAGGCCGTCATTCTGCCTATGAACATGACATTGAACCCGGCAGTCCTGGGCGTCACCGACTGAAAGAACGCGTTCAGCACTTTCTGCGGCAGAGACATCGGGCCGAGGGTGTCGGGATTGTTGTACTCCATGGCCAGCAACACGACCGTGCCCACGATCAGTAGAACCACAGTCACCGCAATCACCATCTTGCTGTCGAGCGACAGCTTTCGGAAGCTTCTCTTCCGGAAAACGTCCCAGACCACCAGGAAACTGAGGCCGCCCAGCATGATGAGCGCTGCCATCGTGAGAACAACCAGGGGGTCTTTCTGATAATCCATGATGCTGTTTTTGTGTCCAATGATATCCAGGCCGCAGTTGTTGAAGGCGGATACAGCGTGGAATATCGACTGCCACACGGCTGTTCCCGCCGAGCTGTAATCCTGAGAGAACCTGATGTATAAGAGGACGGCACCAATGCCTTCGCAGATGATGGTGAAAAAGGCAATGCCCAGGACCAGTGAGACCAGTCCCCCCAGTCTCTCCACGCCCAGGGATTCCCCGATAAGCAGCTTCTCGCGCAAGCCGACGCTCCGACCAAAGGCGAGCAGGAGCAGTGTGGCACTGGCCATGAAGCCGAAGCCGCCTACCTGCATGAGCACCAGGATGACTGCCTGACCGAAAGAACTCCAGTAGGTCCCGGCCTCCTGCACGGCGAGGCCCGTCACGCATGTTGCTGAGGTAGATGTGAAGAGAGCATCAGGAAAGGCTTTCCCTAGTGACACAGGCGTGGGATCTGCCCGTGAGATTGGCAGCATGAGCAGGATGGCCCCGATGCCTATTGTGGCTGCGAATCCCCAGATGAGCACGGCCACGGAGATAGTCTGGAATCTCGGGACCCGCACCAAGGCCAGGGGAATCCGCCAAGGCTCCACCCGAGGCACGCGGAAGATCCTGTCTCCCAGCTTCTGGAACTGTTTTCGTGGTTGCATATGGGTCACTCACGAATCGGGTTTGTCATGCGTTTGGCAGGCCCCGAGCAATCAAGACGGAAGTATAGCACAGTCCGGACAGTCCGGAAGTAGGGGGAACCACACCAATTGGACACACCTCTGGCTGGCGAGTCAACGGCATCATGGCAATTCTAGTTGAGGACTTGCGAAGAACGCGCGGTCGCAAGGTCGAAGATCAGGAGCGTCGATTTACTCAAAGACCACCTCGCCGCTCTTGCCCCCGCTCTTCCGGGCCAGACGGATACTCTCGATCCGCATCTTAGGGTCCACGCCTTTGCACATGTCATAGACGGTCAGAGCGCTGATGGCCACAGACGTGAGGGCTTCCATCTCCACCCCCGTCTTCCCGGTGGTCTTCACGGTGGCGGTTATGTTCACGGCCTTGTTTCTGCTGTCGAGCTCAAAGTCGACCTTGACTTCAGAGAGCAGGAGTGGGTGACACAGAGGTAGCAGGCCCGGCGTTTGCTTCGCCGCCATGATGCCGGCCACCTGCGCGGCTGCCAGCACGTCGCCTTTGGGCAGACCGCCTTCGCGCAGCAGCTTGAAGGTCGATGCCTGCATCTTGATGGTTCCCCTGGCCACAGCTTCCCGCTCGGAGTCGGGCTTCCCGCCCACATCGATCATGCGAACTCGACCGCCCATCGTGCTTTAACCTCCTACCTGCGTCATCGGCCTTCTCTGGGTCACAACTCCCTGTGAGACGCGGTGGCCTTCCGGCTTGGAAGCCACTGCCCTGAGGATCAATTGCCTGATGTCTTCCGGAGATGCCCCCGCTCGCAAAGCCGATCGCAGATCGATCTCCTCACTCGCTAACAGACAGGGCAGCAATTTGCCGTCGGCAGTCAGCCTGAGTCGATTGCATTTGAAGCAGAAGTGATCGCTCACCGGGGTAATGAACCCGATAGTGCCCTTTGCCTCTGGCAGTTGATAATAGCTGGCCGGGCCATTGCCTGTCGGTGGCGAGCATGGCTGGAGCGCGCCGAGAGAGGAAACGATATCCCACATCTCCTTGGCTGATACGAACTCTGGCTGCTGCACGCCTTTGTTCAGGATCGGCATGAGCTCGATGAAACGGACGTTCCAACCATTCATGGTGAGCCGGGCAAAATCAAGAAGTTCACCCTCATTTATGCCTCGCATGACAACCACATTTATCTTTATAGGAGCGAGCCCGACCCTTTCTGCTTCTTCGATTCCCTCCAGAACATCCGGCAGCCTGTCGTGTCCGGTGATCTCTTTGAACCTCTTCCTCTTGAGCGAATCGAGGCTGACGTTGACTCGCTTCAGGCCCGCATCCTTGAGTCCGGCGGCCTGATCCTTCAACAGCACCCCATTTGTGGTCAAAGAGAGATCGTCGATCTCCTTGACCTTAGATAGCATCCTGACGAAATCCACCAGCCCCGCCCTGGCCAGAGGCTCGCCTCCGCTCAGCCTTATCCTGTTGATACCCATCTCTGCCGCCACTCGGACAACGCTCAGGATCTCCTCGTAGCGGAGGATCTCGGAGTGGGGAATCAGCGCGATGCCTTCGGGAGGCATGCAGTACATGCACCGCAGGTTACACCGATCAGTTACCGAAATCCTAAGGTAGCTGATGGGGCGCTGGAAGGAATCGGAAATGCCACTCACCGGTCAATCTCCTGGCGTATGCGTTCCAAGACACGGACGGCTTTCTCCGCAGCCCTGGCGCGGTGGCTCACTCGGTTCTTCTCCTCCAACGTCAGTTCGGCCATGGTCTTGTCCATCTCCGGGATGTAGAAGATCGGATCGTACCCGAAGCCCTGGTCGCCCTCGGCCTCAAAGCTGATGATCCCTTCACATACCCCCTCACACAAGCCTATCACTTTTCGTTCAGAGGCGATAGCGATGACGCAGCGGAAGCGGGCCGAACGTTCTTCCCATGGCACGCCCCGGAGTCGTGACAGGAGCAGGTTGACCTTGTCAGTGTCAGAAGCGCCTTTGCCCCCAAATCGGGCGGAGAGAGGACCGGGAGCGCCGCCGAGAGCATCGACCTCAAGACCGGAGTCATCAGCTATGACCAGAAAGCGCTCATCGACAGCATAGCCGATGGCCTTGAGCCGGGCGTTCTCCTGAAGGGTTGTGCCCGACTCGCTCACGCCCTCCTGGATCCCCTCAGCGTCGAGAGTTGTCAGTTCAAAAGGAGCACGCTGGAGGAGCAAGGAGTACTCTCGCGCCTTGCCGGAGTTCCTGGTGGCCAGAAGGAGCTTCGGAATCAAAGGTCAAGGAATCTCTTCTCAAGCTTCTTCATTACCTGCGGCATGGTGGTGTACTCCATCTCTTCCAGAGGAAGGCGATGGGGCTCGAAAGGTCCATGTCGCCGCAAGTACTCGGCAGCCTGATTGGCCAAGCGACGCGCGTCGTCGAAGGCCACGTCATCAAACATGTCGCGCGGGCCCACTAGGTTCCCGCCCGAGAGCTGGAAGCCGAGGCATATTACCCTGGGAGGTCCGTCAAAGCGAGAGGGATTAGCCTCCCTCTGGGCCACCGGCATGAGTGGGCCATGGTGCGAGCCGCGCATCCATCCGGCCACCATCTGGGGCATGGTGAACGGCTCCAGTATCTCGCCCACTGCCGGGAAGTTGGCCTGAGAACGTACTATGCAAACTGGGTCGTCTTTCCCAACATATCGGCCGGCCATCAGGGACAGACGCTGTGTGGAGGAAACCGCCGCGACTTCCTTGGTATCCCGGTGATGGACTGACTTGACGGCGTAGCGGCTGGGGGCTCCGATGAGGACCAACATATCATATATCTCTTCGGGCGTAACGAAGGTGACCTTCTTGTGGTCCTTGACGTCGTGGATCTCGAAGGAGAAGCCGCAATGCATGTTCTGGGCGATAACCAGCCCAATGGTGTTGAAGGGGTCCGCGAACATCTTATAGAGAGGCAGGTTCCAGGCTCCGGCCGAGGTCTTGTCTGCCATGAAGATGAGGATAGTCTCAGCCTGACGCTCTTCGATTTCCATCTCGGCCACGCCCGGCCCCATGGCTTTCACGTTGCCGGAGAAGGCGTCCGAAAGGAGGTCTTGGCCAGCGCCGTGGAGTTTCAGCTTCTTGGCCACCTTGGTTCCTTCCACAAAAGTATCCCAGGCGAGCTTGTGGACGGGTGCGCTGTCTTCACCCTTCTGATGCGTCATAATCAACTGCACATCGTCGCCGCAGTTCGTCACGTGGTAGTCGATCAGCAGGCCATCCTTCTTGGCGGTGCGGAGGCATTCCTCAGCCTTGGCCAGAACCTCAGGATGGGAAGTGGAATGGCCGACGTAGCCCCCGATATCGGCCTTGATCACACTCAGGGTAACCTTCATGTCTCTGCTTGCTCCTTCCTTATGCGTGGCTTGATGGAGTGTATCATACAGCCACTAAAAATCGATGCCTTTCCGAGGCGGGGTGCCCTTCTTGTAAGGATGCTTAATCTCCTTCATCTCTGTCACGATGTCGGCATTGGCAATGACATCCTTGTCGGCGTACCGCCCGGTCAGTATCAGTTCCACGTTCTCAGGCTTCTCTTTGATAAAACGTATGACGTCTTTGACATCGATCAAGTTCCAGGCCGCAGCTATATTGACCTCATCCAAGATGACGAGGTCAAAGCGGCCACTATGTACCGCAATTCGCGCATTCTCCAGGGCCAGCCTGGCTTGCTCCTTTTCCTCGGGCTTGACGTTAGCCGGATCGACGAACTCCAGGCTGCCGAACCTGGCCATGCTGATGTTAGGCAGGACGGCGAGGATCTTCTGCTCTCCATACGGATACTCGCCCTTCATGAAGAAGGTAATGTGGGTCTTGAGGCCGTGCCCAGCAGCCCGCAGGGCTATGCCCAGAGCCGCGGACGTCTTGCCTTTCCCATCACCGGTGAAGACGTGAACCAGTCCCGCCATTTGAAGACGTCCAAAGCTTACCAAGCGCCATGGGGTCATGTCAAGGAAAGACCATCCGACTCAACAGAGTCAGATCACGCCGTTGATGGTTACGCGAGGACCCACTATAATCAAGCGATGCCAGTGCAGCAAATTCACCCGTGGGATGTGACCACATCAGAAGCCCGTGCCATCCAGTTGAGACTGGCGGGGCTGGTTTCGAGAAAGAACGAGGTCTCTCGGCCCAGACTGGTGGCTGGGGTCGACATATCCGCGCCGCGCTTCCAGGGGAAGGTCAGGGGAACAGTCGTGGTCCTATCGTACCCTGAATTGGAGGTGGTGGAAATCGGGGCTGTGGAGCAGACGGTCGATTTCCCCTACATCCCTGGTCTGCTGTCCTTTCGCGAGTCGCCGGTGATTCTGGCAGCGTATGAGAAGCTGAAATTGAAGCCGGACCTGATCCTGGTCGATGGACAAGGCATCGCCCACCCGAGACGGTTTGGGATCGCCTCGCATCTTGGCGTTCTCCTGGATGTGCCCACGATAGGCTGCGCCAAGTCCCTGCTTTGCGGCACACATGATTCTCTGGGGGCTGAGGTGGGGAGTGCGGCTGAAATAGAGCACGAAGGAGAAGTTGTCGGCATGGCGCTGCGCACCAAGGCGAACGTACAGCCCGTCTTCGTTTCCATCGGCCATAGGGTGGACTTGACTACCGCGGTATCATGGGTCAGCAACTGTTGCCGGGGATACCGACTTCCCGAGCCAACGCGTTTGGCTCACTTCGCCGCTTCAGGAAATGTGCCGAAGGTCAAGCGTCCGGCTCTGAGATCCGGGCGCCTTTGATCAGACGACGATTCGAGGCCAGGGTTCACCAACCATGGGCGTGTGTAGGGCACAGCATGCTGTGTCTGCTACGAGGGATAGAGGGGTGTGCACAAGGGCGAAGCCCGTTTGCGGAAGGTCTTGGGGTGGTCCCGTAAGGGCTTGATTTATCAAGCCCCTACACCAGTCCCAAGAATGGGGGCCAGGGGGTTGAAAGAGACTTTGCGGACAGCCTTCAGGGGAGTGTAAGCAGTGGATTCCGTGTCAAGCACGGAATGACATGAGAAGGATGCACACAGGGATTTTCACCATAGGGTGTGCAGAGGGGCGAGGCCCCTCTGCCGAGGGTTTGGGGGTGTCCCCCAACCACCTATCTCCCCCCAAGAGTGGGGGACAGGGGGTTGAAAGAACAATATCAATAGCGGTACGACATATTGTATAGTTATTACGATGACTGTAGTGAGTCTCCGGGACGGCTTGCCGGTTATTCGAAACAGGGAAGGTATTGAAGGATGCAAACTGAGAAGGAAAGACTGGAAGGCCTGCATGATCGCATATCCGCCATGATGGTGCGTCTTTGACGTAGACAGCAAGGAGAAGCGGATTGCGGAGATAGAGAAGGAATCCAGCAACCCGGACTTCTGGCAGAATCCGGGCGAGGCCAACCAGGTCATGCGCCAGCTCAGTGCTCTGAAGGAAGAGACGCAGAGCTGGCGCAAGTTGGAGCAAAGGGTGAAGGACTTGACCGAGTTGGTGGAACTCTCTCTTCAGGAGGAAGACGTCTCGCTGGAGCAAGAGGTCCGTTCTGAGGTCGACCGGATATCTGCCGAAGTGGAGAGGCTTGACCTGCAGTTGCTCTTGGGCGGCGAATATGACAGGAGAAGCGCCATTGTGGCCCTTCACGCCGGTGCGGGAGGCACCGAGTCGCAGGATTGGGCAGAGATGCTCCTGCGGATGTATGTGAGGTGGGCGGAGCGGCGGGGCTTCCGCACCGAGATGCTGGACACATCGCCTGGCGAAGAGGCGGGAATAAAGAGCGCCATGCTGGAGATCAAGGGCGAGTTTGCCTACGGCTACCTGAGGTCAGAGCATGGTGTGCATCGCCTGGTTCGTCTTTCCCCTTATGACTCTGATCATGCCCGGCACACGTCATTTGCGCTGGTGGAGGTATTGCCGGAAGCTGAGCAGGCCATGGAAGTGAAGATAAGCCCCGACGATTTGAAGGTGGAGACATTCCGGTCCAGCGGACCTGGTGGACAGAACATGCAGAAGACGAGCTCGGCGGTGCGCATGACGCATCTTCCCAGCGGGCTGGTAGTCTCGTGCCAGAGCGAACGTTCGCAATACCAGAACAAGGAGATTGCCCTCAGAGTGCTTCAGGCGAGACTCCTGGAGCAAGAGCGGATCAAGAGGGCTGACGAGAGAGCGAAGCTGAAGGGCGAGCATCAGGCTGCGGCGTGGGGCAATCAGATACGGAGCTACGTTCTTCATCCCTACCGGATGGTAAAGGACCACCGGACCGGTTTGGAGACCGGCGATACCACAGCAGTTCTCGATGGCGATCTGGACGAGTTCATGGAAGTGTACCTGAGGTCACAGATAGGCAAGGGCAAGTGAAGGATTCCTTTACTGTGAGGGACCTGCCGCCTGCGGAGCGCCCCAGGGAGAGGCTAATCCAACTCGGTGCGGAGGCTCTCTCGGCGCAGGAGATACTGGCGCTGATCCTAGGTCGCGGCGTGAAGGGCGAGTCGGTGATGGTCACGGCACAGAAGCTGCTGAGCAAGTTTGGTAGCCTGCAGGGCATTGCTGACAGCTCAGTGGAAGAGTTGTCCGAGATCAACGGCATAGGCCCGGCCAAAGCGACCCAGTTGAAGGCGGCCTTCGAATTGAGCCGGAGGCTCGAAGGGGCCCCTCGCGAGGGTAAGGCCCAGGTGAAGAGCCCGGAGGATGTGGTTGGCGCAGTGGGAGGCAGACTGAAGGGCAAGAAGCGGGAGCATTTCCTGACGCTGCTGCTGGACACGAGGAATCGGCTCATCAGGGTGGCCACCGTATCGATGGGCAGCCTGGACTCCAGCATCGTGCACCCGCGCGAGGTGTTCAAGGAGGCGATATCGGCGAGCGCCGCCTCCGTGATATTTGTTCACAATCACCCGTCGGGTGATGCAGAGCCGTCGGAGGATGATATCGAACTTACCAGGCGGCTGGTGGAGGCGGGCAAAGTGCTGGGCATTGTGGTGCTGGACCACGTCATTGTGGGCGACGGAGTCTTCGTGAGCCTGAAAGGCTCAAAGGGCCTCCGGTTCGGATAGCGGAGAGGCGTTATTGGGAGATTGAAATGCTGAAGTTCACCAAGCTGCAGGCTACAGGCAATGATTTCATACTGATAGAGGCCGACAGGATGCGCCGGGACTGGGTGAAGCTGGCCCAGGCCATGTGCGATCGCCGTTTCGGGGTGGGCAGTGACGGGTTGATACTGCTGCTCAAATCGAAGGTGGCGGATTTCCGCATGAGGATGTTCAACCCGGACGGGTCCGAGGCCGAGGTCTGCGGGAATGGACTGAGGTGCTTTGCCCGATATGTTGTAGGCAGTGGACTGGCCGCCGCCCGGCGCAGCATAACCATCGAGACTTCGGCTGGTATCAAGACCGCCGTGCCGCAGGACCGGGGGTCGCGGTTTCAGGTGGATATGGGTGAGCCCAGGTTTCGGGCGGAGGATCTGCCGGTGGCTGTCACCGTGAAGCGAGTGCCCATTGTGGATTACCCTGTGAACGTGGCGGGCAAAAAGCTGCGGCTGACATTCGTGTCCATGGGGAATCCTCACGGGGTTTACTTTGTGGATGATGTGAGCGGGTTCCCGCTGTCAGACCTGGGATCCCAGGTAGAGCACCATGAGCTTTTCCCGCGCCGGGTAAACTTCGAAATTGCGCATGTCGTCTCACGGCGGGAGATCGACGCCCGAGTGTGGGAGCGGGGGGCAGGGGAGACGCTGTCCTGTGGCACTGGCGCGTGCGCCATAGCCGTGGCGGCGCGACTGCATGACTACGTGGATAGCCCAGTTGACATAAAACTGCCGGGTGGAGTACTCAGCGTCAAGTGGGACCGAAAGGGCAGTGTCTATCTAAGCGGGCCGGCGGAGTTGGTGTTCACCGGTGACTGGCCCGATCGCAGGCCATCGGAGGAGAAATGAGAGTTTCCAGACGCATTCAGGAATTGCCCCCTTACCTTTTTGTGCAGATTTCTCGCAAGATTGAGGAGCGGAAGAAACGCGGGGAGAAGGTGATCAGCTTCGCTATCGGCGATCCTGACATTCCGACACCTGAGCATATTGTCGATCGGCTTTGCCGGGAGGCCAGGGTGCCGGCCAACCACAGGTACCCAGAGACATATGGTCTGGACGAAGTGCGGCAGGCGGTAGTTGACTGGTACGAGCGGCGTTTTGGGGTAACGCTGGATCGCGACAGGGAGGTGTTGCCGCTAATAGGGTCCAAGGAGGGCGTGGGGCATGTGGCCTTCTGTTTCATCGATCCGGGCGATGTGGCCCTTATCCCGGACCCAGGCTATCCCGTCTACTCCGTGAGCACCATGTTCGCCGGCGGTGAGCCGTACCTGATGCCCTTGACCGAGGAGAACGGTTTCCTGCCCGACCTGGAAAGAATTCCACTCGAGGTGACTCGCCGGGCCAAGCTACTGTGGATCAACTATCCCAACAACCCCACCGGCGCGGTGGCTGAGGCCGACTTCTTTGAGAGGGTGGTCAGGTTTGCCAAGAAACACGATCTGGTGGTCTGCCATGATGCCCCCTACACCGAGGTGGCTTTCGATGGCTACCGCCCGATCAGCTTCCTTCAGGTCAAAGGGGCCAAGGATGTGGGCCTGGAGTTCCACTCCTGGTCCAAGACCTACAACATGACCGGATGGCGGATCGGGATGGCAGTGGGCAATGCGGAGATGCGCGATGCCCTGATGCGGTTCAAGTCCAACCTCGACTCGGGGATCCCGCAGGCGATCCAGTACGCGGCGATTGAGGCCCTGCGGGGTGACCAGAGGTGCATCGCCGATCATAATGCCATCTATCAGCGGCGGCGGGATCGCATGTTGAAGGTGCTGCGCGAGATGGGGCTTCGTGTCCAGACACCAAAGGCCAGTCTGTATCTCTGGGCCAGGATCCCGGACGGCAATACCTCGGCGGACTATGCCGCCAAGGTATTGGATGCCACCGGGGTGGTGGTGACTCCGGGCACCGGTTATGGGAAATATGGCGAGGGTTACATCCGGTTGTCGCTGACCGCCGCTGACACGGACATCGATGAAGGTCTGTCCCGGCTGTCGGCCTGGAGCCGGTCCCAGGGAGCCAAAAAGTAGATTTACATAATCGGTGAGTTTCTCGTTCAAAATGGGCGGTCGGGGCCCAGTACATTTGACATAATCTGGTTGACATAAAACAGGCCATCCGACATAAAGAGTTGACATAAAGGAGGCATTATCCCAAGACAGACGATATCGACAACCGAGGCCCACGAGAGGGCTTTCCTGGTGGCTGTCGAGGTATCTGGAGGTTCGGCCAACCGGTGGACTCTAGACGATTCGTTAGAAGAATTGGCCAGCCTGGCCTTGACGGCTGATGTGGAGGTGGTGGGGAAGATGAAGCAAAGGCTGGAGCGGCCTTCGCGCACATACGTGGGCAGCGGCAAGCTCAAAGACCTCGTCGGGCTCAAGGAAGAGACAGGATATGACGTGGTCATTTTTGATGACGAGCTGTCGCCACGCCAGCAGAAGAACCTGGAGGATTCGCTGGACGTCAAAGTCATCGACCGGACGGCGTTGATTCTGGACATCTTTTCGAAGCGGGCGCAGACCCATGAGGGCAAGCTGCAGGTGGAGTTGGCCCAGAACCAGTACCTCTTGCCTCGTCTGGCCGGACAGTGGAGCCACCTGGAACGGCTGGGTGGAGGAATAGGCACGAGGGGTCCGGGTGAAATGCAGTTGGAGACGGACCGCCGCCTGGTCGAGCGCCGAATCCACCGTTTGGCGAAGGAGCTTCGTGAGGTCCGAAAGCACCGTACGTTATATAGAACGAATCGCAAGAGGACTGGGATTCCAGTCGTGGCCCTGGTGGGCTACACGAATGCAGGCAAGAGCACATTGTTGAATACCCTGAGCGGTGCTGAAGTGCTGGTGGCGGACAAGCTGTTTGCCACTCTCGATCCCACGACGCGGCGCCTGAAGTTGCCCAATCATGAGACCGTACTGTTGACGGACACCGTAGGCTTGATCCACAAACTGCCCACAACAGTGGTGGCGGCCTTCAGAGCTACTCTGGAGGAACTGGACGAGGC
>Ga0315280_10000354_pt1 | contig 84649 bp, 98 predicted proteins | sample YL17G06_40_MG_FD_203697 | JGI IMG/M metagenome (GOLD analysis project Ga0315280, IMG submission 203697) | Sediment microbial communities from Yellowstone Lake, YNP, Wyoming, USA - YL17G06_40 | ecosystem: Environmental > Aquatic > Freshwater > Lake > Sediment | place: USA: Wyoming | collected... | reverse complement strand
TCCTCCCATGAGGTCGGCGTGAGGATAGCTTCAAATCCCCGTAAGAAAACTATAACTATTTGGCGAATTGAGGTTTTGCGAAGATGGGATTCTTGGTTAATGCCGAAGGGGGGATTTCTCTTTCGCCTCTTCCTGAACTCCCTCGGCGAAAGAGCCGGCTATCCTCACTGGCGCGCTTCGCGCTTTTCCTCCCATGAGGTCGGCGTGAGGATAGCTTCAAATCCCCGTAAGAAAACTATAACTATTTGGCGAATTGAGGTTTTGCGAAGATGGGATTCTTGGTTAATGCCGAAGGAACGGTTTGCACCTTTGCGGAAATTTTTCGTGGAGCAAGGACGCTCAAAAGATTTAACTGTCGGGTCGGCGTAACTTTGGAAACGATAAGCATAAACCGGGTAGGATGACCGGGGATTGGGTAAGCCAACAGTAATAACGGGCCTTTTGAAACCGCCTTACAAATAGGGCGGTTTTTTATTGCCTTCAAGTAGCGCTTAAGACTGCTTTGATGCCGTATTTTTCATCAGGGTCTTCAACAGGCTCATCAACACCTTCTTCAATAAGTTCCCCGATCGGTTTTCCTAGAGGCTTTCCGATAGGTTTTCCTATAGGCTTCCCTATGTCTTCCTCGAACGGTGCCGGCTCAGGTATAGTATTTACGATTGTTTCCAGGCCGTGCTTTTCTTTTTCTTCTTCTTTTTCTTCTATGAGGGGGTATTTCTTAAAGATTTTTTCGAGTCTAGGCTTTCTTCTCTTTTTTGCTTCTTTTTCAAAAAACCGTTCAAGGAATGGCAATTCTGCAGTCATTATTTCTCTTACGTGATTAGGCCATAAGGTGAAATCGTACAGTTCTAGAAGGTGCCAATCGTTTAGGAATTTGGTCCTTTTCCAACGATACTCTTTGTAGTGTTCGCCGGCCTCCCCGGAAACGAATATATGCGCGTCAGTGCCCTTTCTGAAAAGCAAGTAATCCATTGGGGTTTTTCGCCTACCTGCATAGATGTCAAGGTCTACCGTTACCTCGTCAGGTTCTGCCGCAAGCCGTATGCCTCGGCGCTTATACCACCTTCTTTCCCGTTCCAAAAAAGGTCGTGTAGCACTAATTTTAAAATGGCCTAAACAGTCGGAACTTTTCTCTACGTAAACCTTATACGTCCAGTCTCCTTTTTTGATTGTGTATTGTGCCATTTTTGTTACTAATAAGTAGTGAATGAAGTTTATAAATCTTTCGGTTTCAGCCGGCCAAAAGGAGCGTTTTCGAAATTGTGATTTTTTCGTAAGAATCCTATGGACATGTGAAAAAATCGTGATATACTTATATTGGAACGGCAAAAGTTAAAATCCGTAAACAAAGAGGTGCAAAAATGGAAGAAATTAGAATTCCGCGTGTCGTGCGCGAAGCTTTAATCGAGAATGAAAATGTGATAGGTCGTTTTAGGTTTCCCAAAAATAAAGTGTATCTGACCAATGGAAGGCTTCTGTGCAAGAGGGGCTGGGACGTGGTGCCATTGAGGTATTCGGCAATTACAAGCGCCAGGGAAGATTATGAGCGGAACTGGAAGATTGCGGGATTCGGGGCTATCTTTGTATCCATAGGGATTATCGTTATTGCCCTTGCGGGTCGCATACAGGGAATCTATGCTCTTCTTGCCGGCTCATTTCTACTGTTTGTCGGCCTTCTAAAAAGGAACTACCTGGCAATTTTCCAGGCCTTGCCGTACGGCATGCAAATGAAGTCGCTCAGAACAGGGCGCGTCATGGCGAAGCGTAAAGAAGAAGACAAATTGACATCGATAAAATTAAGAGCGTCTAGGAAGCGGATTAACGAGTTCCTTAATTCCTTCGGCCGCTTCATAGGAAGCGGCAGGATCGGGCAGGTTAACTGCCTTACTGTGGACGATACGGGAAGGCTGTCAGAGGGAAGAGTGGGGATTGTCGAGGCAAGCGTAGTGAAGGGATGGGGAAGAATGACATCTACAGGACTAATGGAGCGCATCATGCAAGAATCCACCAAGGCGGCAGCAACATACGTAAAAGACCGTGCAAGAGAATTCGGAATAGACGAGAATTTTGCCATTATGAGCGACATTCACATACATGCGCCGGAGGCTACCGAGAAGGAAGGCCCTTCTGCAGGAGTGAGCATTGCCTGCGCCCTGATTTCAACCTTGACCAATAAACCGGTGCCGAGGGACATAGCAATGACTGGCGAAATCACGATAAAGGGCGATGTCCTCCCCATAGGCGGCTTGCCTGAAAAAGTCCTGGGCGCATATGAGTGCGGCATAAGGGATGTCATTTTGCCTGTTGATAATCAGCCGGAAATGGCAGCGTTCCTGAACATTAATAGATGGCTGAGGGACAGCAAAAAACAGCTCAGGAGGATGTACAGAACGGGAAGACTTGCATCAGACATAGAAGATGAAATGGCAAGAATAGAGAACTTCAGGCAAAAAAGAAGATTGATAAAGAACATAAGAAAGAAAAAGCTGATGAATTTCCACTTCGTCGAGAACCTCGACCAGGCCGTAAAAATCGCCCTACCCGAACTCGTTTCGCAAGGAATTGGAACCGCTGAGTCTTAATCTTGGCAAGCCTCTGATAACCCATCAATAAATTTCCTTGCCTCTTCAAGAAATCCAATCTTCTACCTCAAGACACATACACTTACCTGAAAGCTTTCCAACCGTCAGGCTTTAAGTCTTTTTCTTTTCTCCCGGTGGCTGGCCTTTTGCTTGGTTTTCTCATTTTGCAGTTACCGCCACAAAAGCCAAAAAGAAAAGTCAGAGCCAGAATTCAAGTCTGATTAAATCCGAAGACTCATTCAAATTTGAATTCTGATTGCTCCACCATTTGGCACGTCCGAAGCCAAACGCAAATCCGAAGATCAGCATTTGATTGCTCCGTGCCAAAATCTTATGATAAAAGCTAGATAAGCAAGTTTTTAAACTTTTCGCCGAAGTAGGCGGTTTTTTTATTGCCTTTTGAGGCCGTTTTTGGTATATTAAATTTAACAAACGGGAAAAGGGTGACAAGAAGAAAATGAAAGTGCCAATCAACAAGACTATAGAAGAGCTTAAGGCATTTACATTCGAGCGCTTAGTACCAATAAATCTTCGAGAAAAAAATTTAGAGATCGATCTCCGCTCAGTAGGATTTGTAGATCCTTATGGTATGGTCAGCCTAATAATTCTTGCGAAATCTTTATCACTAAAAAGCATAGAAGTTAAGATTTTTCTACCCGATTCACAGGATGTGCTAAACTATTTGGAAAGAATGGATTTTTTTAAGGAAGTGCCGTCTTGCATAAATTTTGATAAGGATATTTCCTATTTGCAGTACAATATAAGGAATCCATCAGAATCACTAAAGGAAGTCAAAAAAATTTGTCGTGAGGAAGATGTAGTTGATATTGTTGACACTTTCGCTAATATTTTGGTCACACGGCATAGGTTTAATCGCCAGACTGTGAATAAATTTTCCGAGATTATGATAGAGACATTCCAAAATATTCCTCAACATAGTAGTTCTTCAACTGATGATTATGAACCTGAGGGAATTGCTGCAATCCAGGATTACAAGGACCATATTTATTTAGCTCTCGGTGACGCTGGGATCGGAATTAAGACCAGTTTGTTGCAAAATCCCCGCTATAGAAGGATGGCCCTAGACGATACGCGAGCGATAGCCAATGTCCTAAAATATGGGTTTTCTAGGTACGATGTTCCGGGGAGAGGAGGAGGTCTTCAGAGAGTTCTTAGTATTGTGACCCGTTTCAACGGACAACTGTTAATCCGTTCAATGCAAGGATTGGTTTTCGCCAGGAAAGGAAAGATGAAGTGCTTTACTGTTGGGAATGTCGGTGGTACTCTAATAGGCATTCGTATACCGAAACAAGTTTTTTTGCAAGAAAGCACTTGACAAATTAGAGAATTTTTGTTAAGATTAAATTGGGTTCACTGAAGCAGTTAAAGCAGAATAACAATGAAAGTATTTGATTTAAAAAGGTATGGACCAACCCTGGGCACTCGTCAACAAGGACGACAAGCCCAGCAAGAAATAGAAAAGGAAATCCATAATATGCCTTATGGTGAAAAATTGCTTCTGGATATGGACGGGATTGACATTATTAGCTATTCATTTGCGGACGAAGCAATTGCTATCATTATCCAGAGATTGACTAGTAGAGAATATGGGAATAAATTTATTTTGATTAGGTGTTCGGCCCAGGATCCATTGGAGGCATTAGAAGTAGCTCTTGAGAGAAGAAAGCTGGCGGTATTAATTGTAAAAAACCAGAAAGACCTAAGTGAAAAAAATTGGACTTGCATAGGTATCAAAAAGGACCACTTGAACAGAACTTTGGAAGAAGTCATAAAACATAAGAAAATTAGGACGGTTGAACTATCGCAAATTCTCGGCATAAGCTTGACAAATTGTAATAATAGAACAACTGAGCTACACAGACTGGGGTTAATTGATCGAGAAAGAGTTAATGATTCTAGCGGAGGCATATATTATATAAACAAGTCGATAATTGATGGGTAAATAAATTTTTTTAATGGCTGTTTCACTGGGTTCAATGAAGAGTCCAACATCCCCGGTCGTCAAACATAGAATTTCATAAATGCTTGATACCCATTTTGAGCACTCCGTAAAAAAATTTAAGGGAGGGTCTTAAACCATAAACACCGAAAGATGATTGAGTGTTGTATGGAGGGTATAATTTAGGAGCGAAAAGGAGGGATCCACGATGCTAACTGAGAACAGCGAAAAAGAAGGTCAGGGGCGGGAGAAAAATCGCATATCCGTCACCATAAGACATGAAGGACAAACTGCTACGATAGAGTTTAACATCCACCAAAAGATAAAAAAGGTACTGGCGGATGCTATCGTAGCTCTCGGTCTCCAGCCGCCGCCTAATTCTGTCCCTTATTTGGAATTTGAAGGTAAAAGATTGGATGATCCAGAAAAATCACTCCAAGACTATCAAATCCCAGATGGGGCAGTAATAGACCTTTTTTATGAGCCACGAGCAGGGTAAAAGACTAGGAGCAGTCTCCCTTATTATGGGGGGCTGCTCCTTTTTAGCAGGAAACTAGGAGGATTATACATATGAGCAAAATACTTAAGACCAGAATTAAACCTAATTACATCACTCAAATGTATATTCCCGAAGAAATCTTACAAGAGACAGAAAAACACTTAAGATTTCATGGTACTCAAGGAAATGAAGGGATGGTGTTTTGGGGCGGTCAGATTAGGAATGATAATGAGGCATGGATTAAAAGCTGTATTCACCCAGAACAGAAGACCAGTTTTCTCAGTGTTGACATTCCTTTGGACGAACTCCCCAAAATGAATGTTTCCCTTAATGACCGCAGAGAGTTTTTGTTTGCTCAAATACATTCTCATCCTTTTGAAGCATTCCATTCAGCAATAGATGATAATTATCCTATTACATTTAAGCCTGGCTTCTTTTCCATAGTAGTTCCTTTTTTCTGCAAGGAAAGATTAGAAAACCTCTCTCGGTGTGAAATTTGGGAATATAAAGGATTTGGAAAATGGGTTACGCTGAGCCCGGATGAGATAGAAAATAGATTCATAATATTAAAAGGAGAAATGAAAAATTAGAAATGGTCCAATTCAAGGAACTCTCTAAGGATTTTAAAAGACAGTTTTATAGCCGGAGTATACTATTTGCTAAGTATGCTATACGCGATATGCCCAGAGATATTGATGTCTTGACCGTGTTCGAAGGGGCAAAAGTATCTATAGGGGGTTCAAAAAAGCTACTCGAGACGCCAAATGGGCAGCATATGGCAATTATGAGTCTGAATCTTCTGTCGCGATTTTGTTCAAATATAGATATTTTTATTTCTCCCCGGATTGAAATGGTCATAGATTTTCCCATGGCAAGAGAAAGATATCTTCTGCCGAATCTTCAAAAACTTTGTAAACTAATTAACCCTTTTATTAAGGTGGGCCTTAAGGTAGAATCCAATAAGAGATACGATGCTTCAATTGTTATAGGGTCAAGCAGTGTCAAAGCTATAAGAACTATTTCAATTAATTCTGACGGGTGGATTAGTTATGTAAATACAGAAGGGGATGACCTTTTTTCCGTAAGCAGCAACCAGAACCCCATAGGTGCACAATTGGCTGCCTGTTTTGGCGTGGCGGAGATTTTTAAAGCCCTTTTTAGTAGAATACCTGGCTGTAATCCCCTTGATGTGGCGCCAATAGGTACTTTTGTTTTTTCATCTTTTGATTATGGGCTTAAACAGGGTTCTATTATTAATCCTTCTCTACCAGACTCAGTTCCACTTGAGACAGTGTATTTCATAAGTGTCGGAGCAATAAATTCTGCTGCTGCTTACGCACTTCGCTCAATTCCAGGCATATGTGGAAGATTAGTGGCAATCGAGCCTCAAATTCTAGAAATATCTAACCTAGGTCGCTATTTGTTGGCAACTGTAAATGACGTTATCTTAAAAAAATCAAAAGTTGAATTATTAAAAAGCTTTTTCTCAGCACCTTTCCAAGTATTAACATTTCATTATGACTATCGCAGTGGTAAACAGAGACATCCAATAGATTTGGCAGTATTAGGAGTTGATAGAAATGAGAGTCGTTGGGCTGTTCAGGAAGACTTTCCAAGACTGATTTTATGTGGTGGAACAGAGTTATCTTTTGTTCGAGTATCCCGTCACGATGATTTCTTAAATAAAGCTTGCGTTGGATGTTTGTATCCAAAATTGCCGCGAGAAGGTTTTACTTCATCAAGTGGGAGAGCGCCGGTTCCCACTATTTCTTTTGTTTCAGCACTTGCAGGGATATTTCTCGCTGCAGAAATAATTAAAGAAAGGATTAACGGTTTTCAAGAAGGTCAGTTAGATAGTATGCTTCATCTGAATGCGTTAAGGGCACCTTTTTTCCGAATTACTCGACCGCCTAAATCACCTCGCTGTGGATGTAATTGCCAAGAGCCACATATTATGGAGAGCTACAAGTTAAGACATCATAAAGTGCGCCAACACGATACGTGAGGCGGTTTTTTATTGCCTTTTCTGGGCTTTTTTGCTATATTCGGGTTAACAGAAAAGCGCAAGGCAATAACAAGGATGCGGCATGAAAAAGATACTGAATTATTACCTATTTATCTTGTTGCTATTGGTAGGAATTACGGGTTGCGCTACGATTCCCAAAGAATCGGTAAAGCTTAGTGAGAACCTATCCGGAATGATAGAGAGCGCGAAAGCAAGCCACGTAAATCTGGTGAATAGATATTTTACAGAGAAGAAAAACGAAGTCAAGCGATTCGTCATGGAAGAGTACAAGCCCGTTTTCATAAAAAATGTCAAAGACAAGCTCAAAGCCCAGAACAAAGAGTTTACATTTGAATTGTATGACAAAGCCATGGAAAGGATTTTGAAGAAGAGGGACCAATGGGTGGGAGAAATTGAAGAAATGAGAATCGAAGTATTGAATGAATTGGACGAGCATTATTATTTGATGACGCAGACAAACCAAGCCATTACTGACCTTCTTCGTTCCGCTTCAAAGGTGGAAGAGGCAAAAAAGAAATTAATAGAACGCTCCGGAATCGAGGCCGAAAAGATTATAGACTTTGGCAAATTGGAAGAAAACATTCAAGGGATTATGAATAAGATTAACGAAGCGAAAAAGATGGGTGGAAAGGAGGAATAGATGTCAGAGAATGAAGAATTTGATTCTGATAGGTTGATGGACGAAGTAGAAGCCGAGACCGATGCTGGACTGACTTCAAGGATTTCAAAGCTTACAGGAATGAAGGACGCGGTGATTAAAGAGCTTTGCCCTGAAAAAGCCGACAAAAAGAAGCTTATCGAACTTATTGGCATTGTTAAAAGCAGCGCAAGTATGAATGAAAGAAGAAATAAATTGATAAAAAACATAGACAAATTAGCGGACACGGTGATAACTGTTCTGAAGAAGCTTACTTGATGTCTCCGGGGAAGACCTTGAAATTGAAATTGGCCCAGATGGGTTTTTCGAGAAAGGGAGAAGTAAGGTCAAGTTTAAATATCTGACCACCTTAAGGAAAATCATGAAACGGAAGTATCTAGTCATAATTTTAACAGTAGTTTTGATTTTTATAGCCGGTTGTGGTATTGTTGAGAATGATACTCGCAACTCAGGCGAAGTTAAAAAAGATTATATAACGGTGGCTTCTTTCAACATCCAGATTTTTGGACAGACCAAGATAAGCAAGCCAGAAATCATGGACGTAATCTCCAGAATAATCAAAAGGTATGACGTGGTAGCAATACAGGAAGTTAGAAGTGAGGAACAAAATGTAATCCCGACCTTATTGAGTTATGTGAATGATGCAAATACAAGTTATGATTACATAATAAGCCAAAGACTGGGCAGGACAGGAAGCAAGGAGCAGTATGCTTTCGTTTATAATACAAAAACGGTTGATTTGATACCTGAGAGCAGTTATGTAGTTGCTGACCCTGATGACGTTTTTGAACGAGAGCCTTTCGTTGCCTTCTTCCGAAGCGGAAATTTCGACTTCAAGCTTGTTAACAATCACATCAAGCCAGAAGACGTTTCAGCGGAGCTTAGCCAGTTGGCAGTCGTAATAAATGATGTTTATGATAGCTCTTCCGAGAAAGACATAATAGTTCTTGGAGACATGAATGCCGACGGTTCTTACTTTGATGAGAATAAGCTGGCTGCAATATTCCCGTTGTGGATACAGCTAATTGGTAACGATGAGGATACGACAGTCGCAGTCTCTGATAATACCTACGACCGCATGATGACGCGCGACACGACTGCCAACGTGGAATATACAGGCAAATCCGGCGTCTTCAGATGGGATGCCGAATATGGGGTAACAGATACTGATTTTATCAAGAGGGTATCAGACCATTATCCTGTGTATGCGGAATTCAGGACAGATTTGCCGGACGATGATTGACAGAGAATTTGGTTTAAGTTAACAACGGGAAAAGGAGAAATTATATGAGACTCGTTAAAGTGGCAAAAGCGGGTTTGACGGAAGCCGAAACTCCACAAATGAAAAGACAATTAAAACTAAGCTGGGAGGATTTAATCCTTGTCTTGGCATTAACAGTAATTATCACAAGTTGGCTAAAAGGGATATTTACCCCGGAACAGGTTCTTGCTTATCTTGGATTTACTGCCACTGGTGGCATGTGGGGTTATGTTTCCGGTAGTAAAAGCAAGTAAGCTAGGATTCGGGAAAATTTATTAAGAGCAGGAGTAATGTTCAATAATGGGAGAGAATAAATAGCTGGGAGTGAATGGGATAGGGAAAATTTTATATAAAAAGCAATTCTTTTTAAGAAGAGAAGGATTTACTTTTAAATGACTATTGGAGAGATATTCGGTAAAATAAGGGAGTATTTACGACAAATTTTCCGCCTATTTGGATTTTTCCAGATGAAACTTCCAGAAAAGCATAAGGAGCAAAAAGAGTTCGAGGCACCTATAGTGATAGGTGATCAAAAAGGCAAAACAGAGGAATGTGGAGTTAGCAAACAAGGACAGGTTGAAAAGTTGAATAAGGGGTTAGAAGAAGACGCCGAAATAGAAAAGCAAAAACATGAAGAAGACGAAAATCGCTTTCGGCAGCAAAAGGAAGATAAATACCCTGAAGAGCAGAAAAAACCATGTATTAAAAAAAGTCCTATTTCTTCACCAGGAAATGAAACCGAAGAAAAGAAGCAGCGAGATTCTATAAAAAGGGAAATTCCGGAAGAAGAAAAAGAAGAAAAGATAATAGACCTTGCTGAAATTAGTGAGCGTAAGACTCATATTAAATCTCCGCGATCTGGCAAAGATGATGTAGGTGAAATTAAGAGACAACCCGATGGAGAGAAAAGTAAGAAAATTTCCAGTTATGATGCAGCAAGAATTGAGTCTCCATTTGTAGACATAGACATTGATTCAAAAATGGTATCTATAGTTTTACCTGAACAAAAAATTAAAGCTGATATCCTGCAAAACGCTCTTCCAGAACAAAATTATGTTCTAAGAATAGAAAACGAATATCAAGATATTTCGGCAAGAGCTATGGTAAAAGAAGAGTATGTAATCCTAAAGGAAAAGAAAATAGAAGTTAAAAAACCCATAAAACACCTTGAAGTTATTTTCCCACGTGAATTCAAAAGAACATATAAATATGAGCATAAATACCGTGGTTTTTATATTTTTATTGCTAGAGGAAACGACCAGGGTAAGTTGTTATACTGTATCGATAGACTTCCAAAGCGACTTATTTGGGTATTATTAACCGAGGAGTATGAAATCTTAGAGTATAATGCAATTCGAGTAATCGATGAATCGTGCATATGGGGAAAATATAAGCCTTTTCTTGTGGATTTGAGACAGGTAGACACTTTAACAATAAAAAATAAAGAGACACAAGAGGAAATAAAATTTCCTTGCGAACCTTCTTTTATTGTCACGGGAGATTATCTGATTGAAGATGATTTTAAGTTAGAATGCCCACTTTTTAGAGAAGGCAATCTTAAGATAAAAGCGCCGTATGAAAATCAAACTGGATGGAATGTTTGGATTCAAAATAGGATGGCTGGAAGCAAGCTTATTTCGAATACTTGGACTGGCGGAGAACCTCTTACCTTAGATTGTCCAAAAGACCTTCCGTGCGATTTTGGGGAATTTCAAATAGATTTATGCGAACTCGGTGGTGAAAGTGTTGAAACACTCTTTTTTCGATGGATACCCTATATAGAGATAGATTACCCTAAACAGCTAATAATTCCAGATTGTAAAATTGGACATACAGAGGCTTTGGTAGTGGTCGTTTTAGATAAAAGCAAAAAGTGGAAATTGAAAGATGAGACAGGCCAAGAGATCAAATTAAAAGAAAATGACCATTATGAATTAGGTGTCCCACCTCAAAGAGAAAGATGCTATTTTTCTATTAGTGCAGAACAAGAAGAGCTTATCTTAAACTTAGGTGTGACAATTCCTAGATTAAAATGGAAGTTGTCAAATCAAGAAAAATGGCATGACAGAACCTTGAATATTAAAAAAACTGATTTGCTATCAGAAGAACTTCTGGATTTATTAGTCTGCACAAATGATTTTAATAACGAATATAAATTTACTAGCACACTTGAAATAGAAAGTGGGGCTCAAAAGCTTCAAACAGAAAAATTCAACAGAAAAGGGATGCTTTATGCCATAAATCTTAATAAAATTTACGATACCATACGCCACTATAACAATAATCTTCTTCTTAAAATAGAAGGGAGTAATGAAAAGGGAGGTAAACAACTATATTCGTTTGAGGCATTGCATTTTGAAATTGAAACACCCAAATCGAAACCCCCCAGACCGAAACCAAGCAGTTATAATTTGATGGGCGTGATTAATATTTCCAAATTATGTTCTTTTCTGCGAAAGATAGAAAGTAATTTCCCTGGAGAAAAGAGGTTCTGCAGAGAAATAAGACAAATATATTATTGCAAGCTTAGAAAAAGGAAGAAAACAAGAAAATCTTTAGAAAACGATAAAATTAAAAGAGAGTTTATCTTAAGAAGTTTAGCTTTTCTAAAATTCTTGCTTGATAAGTATGCCGAGAATAAGCAGATTAAAAATAAGCAGAAAATAGAAAGGTGGATTTTTATTGCTCTAGAAAAGTATTCAGAAGAATTTAAAAATTACTATGGTTTTTATTCATAGGTGATCGAAATGTTACTCAACCCCATCAAAATAACAAATGCAGTTAGTGAAACTTATAAAAGATATTTAACCACTGTTTTTCGTTTGAGAAACCCTATCTTGAGGCACCTTTTCTATCAGGAAGTGGAAAAATTTGGATTTATAAATGGACCATTATTAGAAGCAACGCCACCATTTGAAAAGGGATGTTTTCTCAAGGATTTAATTGATAAGGACATTCTTGAAAAAGAACTTGAATACTTTATTTATGACTCGCTTCCTGAGTTGAATGAAAATCCACTTTACCTCCATCAAGAAAAGGCAATTAAAAAAATAATGGACAGAAGAAATATTGTAATTGCATCGGGGACGAGTAGTGGTAAAACTGAAAGTTTTTTGATTCCGATTTATAACCATCTGATAAAGCAATATAAAGAAGGTAATCTTGGGCCAGGAGTTCGTGCTCTTCTATTATACCCAATGAATGCCTTGGCAAATGATCAGTTACGAAGATTGAGGAAGATATCACAAGTGTTGGAAGAAAAGATGCCGGATATTAAGATAACTTTTGGCAGATATGTCGGAGATACTCCAAAAACAAGAAGAGAGGGGGAGGAAAAATTTAGACTAGCTCACCCTGGTGAAACACCACCAAAAAACGAATTACTTTCGCGAGAAGAAATGCAAAACTCTCCGCCGCATATTCTAATTACAAATTATGCGATGTTAGAATATCTACTTTTGCGTCCTACTGATTCTCCATTTTTCGATGGTGAATATGCAAAACAGTGGAGATTTCTTGTGCTGGACGAGGCTCATATTTACAATGGAGCCGCGGGCATAGAAATGGGGATGCTTATTCGCAGGCTGAAAGACCGTGTTTGTGAAGGTAAAAGTGGAATATTGAGATGTATAGCAACAAGCGCAACATTAGCTAAAGAAGAGGCTGATTTTGAAAAAGCTGCTAAGTTCGCTACCAATCTCTTTGGGGAGAAGTTTAAGTGGAATCCGGCCAATAATGAATATCAAGATATAATAAAAGGTGAGAGGATTAAGTTGTTAACATTACAAGAAAGCATTGATATACCTTTGAGTTTGTATTCTAAGATAGACAAGATTATAACATCAATTAATGATAGATCAGCAATTATTGAAAAATGTTTTGGATTATTTAAGAAAGCATGTGTTACTGATTCTTTATTACTTCAAGCAAATATGCAAAGCAATGGCAATGCCAAGAAATTCTTGTATGAGATCATTCAGAAGGACCAAAAAATTATTGAATTGAGAAAATTGCTGGAAGAAGGCCCAGTTAAGTTTGGAGACTGTGTAAAAAAGGTTACAGGGAACGATAAACCATCAGACACAGAAAACCAAGCAGTTGTTAGCCTAGTTAATGTTGCAGTGTGGGCGCGACCCGAACAAGACTTATTACCTCTCCTGCCAGCCCGTTATCATTTGTTTATTCGTGCGCCTGAGGGCATTTTTGTCTCTTTTTTTCCTGAGACAAGAATATCTTTAGAACGACAAGAATTAACTCCAGAGGGCACTCCCGTTTTTGAATTTGCTTCCTGTAGGCGTTGTGGACAAGCATATCTGGTTGGTAATATTATAGATGGAAAACTAAAACACTCTATTGCCGAAATAGATGAACCAAGACAGAAGAGATATTTTTTATTAACTGACAAAAGGTTTTTATTTGAAGAAGATGAGGATGAGGAGATTGCTGAGCCCGAAGAAATTTCTAGTAAGGGCAAAGAATGGAGATTGTGTGTGAAATGTGGTGCAATTTGGGAAGAAGACGAAGAATCTTTATGTTACTGTACTGATAAGAGTGAAATTAGAGTTCTTGTAGAAGTTATTCCAAAAGAAGGGATTCTCAATAAATGCTACTTGTGTGGATTGCATTCAAGAAATATAGTGCGCGAGTTTATTTTTCAACAAGATGCACCTGCCGCTGTGCTTACAACCGCTTTATTCCAAACACTTAAAGAAAAAGAGCCAAGAAAAAGAAAGATACTCGCATTTTCTGATAGCAGGCAGGATGCTGCCTTTTTCGCACCCTATCTCAATTCTACATATGAAAAAATTTTATGGCGGCGCCTGATAATGGAAGCATTGCAGCAAAATAAATCGATAAAGGATTATGGACTACAAAGTCTTTGCGAAGATGTCTCGAGACTTGCTGAGAAAAATTCTATTTTTGATCCAGCTATGGATGAAAAACAAAGAAAAAAGATGGTTTGGGCCTGGATTTTGCAAGAATTTTGCGCTTTGGCTTGGGAACGAAATATCTGCTTGGAAGGTGTAGGCCTCGTATCTTTTCTTCCAGTCTTGCCCGAAAATTGGAAGCCAATAGATCAACTTATGCAACCTCCTTGGAATCTATCCAATGAAGAAGCAATGGCTCTGTATCAAGTGTTAGTTAATACAATTAGATTAAAAATGGCAATGACTTTTCCCACAGATGGGCCGAGTCCAAAAGATGAAATTTTTGCACCGAGAAATAAGGTTTATAAGTTTAGCGGTTGGAAATCAAATTCCAAGAAAGGAATTTTCTCATGGAATCCAACAACAGGTCGAGCAAACACGAGGTTAGAATTTTTATATAAGTTGTTTATAAAGATAACCGGTAACGAAAACGGCAAGGAGGAATGTAAGAAACTATTGGCAAAAATTTGGGAAGATTTAGTGGCAAACTGGACCGGTGAAAATAAACAGATGTGTCTACTCGAAGATAATAAAGAGGGAGTGCTTTTTCAACTTAATTATAAGTATTGGCGAATGCTTCAAGTGCTACCAAATTCTCAATGGTTTATTTGTAACAGATGTGGTTTTGTTTCATCTATAAATATTAAAGGTATATGTCCTACGTTCGGGTGCGAAGGGAGCCTAGAATCTATGGACTCATCTTCGAAGCAATCGGAAATTGAAAGAAATCATTATAGACATCTCTACAGCTATCTTTCTCCAATTAAAATGAGTGCCCGTGAGCATACTGCTCAGTTGACCCAGAGATATGCTTCTGAGATTCAACAGGACTTTATCAATGGTGAGATAAATGTATTGAGTTGTTCTACCACTTTTGAGTTAGGAGTAGACCTTGGAGAGCTTGAGACTATATTTATGCGTAATATTCCACCAGAACCAGCTAATTATATTCAGCGATCAGGAAGAGCAGGTAGAAGGCGTGACTCAGCAGGTTTTACTTTAACGTTTTGTCAACGCCGGTCTCACGATCTCACTTATTTTAAAGAACCCGAAAAAATGGTCAATGGAATCATAGAACCACCGGCAGTCGAGATTCTTAATGAAAAGATCGTTCGTCGTCATCTCCATTCTATAGTTTTTGCTGACTTTTTTCGTAGACATCCAGAATATTTCAGGCAGGTGGATAATTTTTTCCGCCTTAAAGAAAATATTAAAAAAGAACCATCGGGACCAGAGATTTTTAAAATGTATCTCGATACTAAACCAAAAAGTTTGCTAACTTCATTAAAAAGAACAATCCCTACTGAGTTTCATAGAGTATTTGATATAGAAAACTGGGGATGGTTAAAAGGATTGTTTGACCCTAGGGAAGGTGTTTTGGAGCTTGCCAATGCCCAAATAAATAGTGACTATTTAAGATTAAAACAGTTTTATAGTGAAAAAGAACAAGAATGGATTGAGTCATCGCAAGACCATAATAAGCGTGATAGATTGAATATTGAAATGAAATGGGCAGCAAATAGGATGAAAACAATTAGGGAAAAATATCTTTTAGCTTTTCTTGCTTCCCATACTGTTATTCCAAAGTATGGTTTTCCCGTTGATGTTGTAGGTCTTGATATTCTACATCATGCAAGAGCTAGTGAGGGAATTCAGCTTGAGCGGGACCTGCGGATAGCCATATCTGAATTTGCACCTGGCAGTCAGGTTGTAGCAAATGGCTATGTCTGGAAAAGCACTGGTTTGAAGTTAGTTAAGGATAAGGCATGGGATATTTTTTGGTATGCAATCTGTCCCTATTGCAAAAAATTTCATATTATGTCAGGAACAATTGAAGATAAATCACCATTTTTAGATTGCCAAAGCTGCGGGAAGGCCATACCACTTAACGACAAATATAAGAGGTTCATCGGGAGATTTATTGTGCCTATTTTCGGCTTTGAGACGAGTAAGGAATTTGAGCCAGAAGTGCCAGGAGAATCGCGTCCGAGGAAGGAGTTTGCCACAAGACCTTACTTTTTTGACTATGGCGAATTGGAAGAACAAAATTTCCCAATAGGGAAAATGATCGTTAAATGTCAATATTCTCCTAATGGAAGTCTTGCAGTAATTTGTAAAGGAAAGAAAGGTGGAGGATTCTACATTTGTTTTAATTGCGGTTTTGCAACTTCAGAAAGATTAACTACGCATAATAATCCTTTTGGGGAAAGATGTTGGTCTCCATTGAGAGGCCCACTTGATCTTGGTCATACTTTCAAAACGGATATTTTGTTGATATCTTTTGAGGAGCCAAAGTTTGAAGAAGTATTTAGCAAAGAAGATTTTTGGTTTTCTTTGCTTTATGCCTTGCTTGAAAGTACGAGTCAGGCTTTACAAATTAGACGTTTAGATTTGGATGGTTGCCTTTATCCGTTTAAAGGCAGGGTTGCACTTGTCCTTTTTGATAATGTGCCGGGAGGCGCAGGGCATGTCAAACGAATAATGGAGAAACGAAATCTTTATGAAGTATTTCAAGTGGCAAAAGAACGTGTAGAAAAATGTACCTGTGGCGAGGAAACAAGTTGTTATGGTTGTCTTAGGAATTATCAAAACCAATTTTGTCATGAACTTCTGAAGAGAGGCGTTGTTAAAGATTTTCTGTCAAGAAATTTAGACTGATTATTTTTCAAAATGAAAAAGTTGCATAAGTTTCATTTTTAAGTGAAATGTGCTTCTGATGTGTTATAATGTGAAATAATGTTAAATGATGAAAGGGTTTGAGAAGGAATTAGGCAATGTTAAAGATTGAAACTTACTTAACAGTCAGACATGTGGCTAGGCAGTTAGGGCTTACCGAGTATCGGATAAAGCAGCTTATCCGCGAGAAGCAGATTCGTGCCACGAAGATAAAACAGTGCTGGATCGAGCCAGAGGATTTGGGAAAATTTGTTTAGAGAAGGAGTAATGTCTAAAAATAAGGAGGTAAGTTAAAAATGGCAGAACAAACATTTAAAGTAGAATTTGATGGCTATTGGCGGGAACCAAACATAGGCGGAATTCCTAACAAATCTGGTGTTTACTGTGTATACGAATGTACTTATAATGAGAATAACAAAACTGTGTCAATACATAAACTAATATACATAGGAGAAGCCGGTGAAGTTAAGGATAGGATTCAGAATCATGAACTATGGAGTAAGTGGAAAAAGCACGTTAGAGAAGGAAATCAGTTATGTTTTTCTTTTGGTTATGTGGAATCGGATAATCGCGACAGAGTCGAAGCAGCCTTAATTTTTAAACATAAGCCACCAGAAAATTCAGAATACATAGATTCTTTCCCTTTTGATAAAACAACAATTTCGTTAAGCGGAAGAACTGCCTTACTTAATACCAATTTCACAGTAGAAAGAACAGAATAAACCTAAGATTTGGAAGAGTTTGTCAGGGCGAAGACTAATAAGTAGAAAGGAAAATTTATTAAAGGATATTCGCTAAATTATCTGTGAGCGATTATGTTAGATAAAGAAATTGAAAAATCAAAAAAGAAAGAATACCCTAGCGAAACTGCTGTCCAGTTGGTTTCTCATTTGAGCGAAGGGGCTTATACCACTTTTGCAAAAGCAGTTAAGGAATTAGTTATTAATGCTTTTGATGCAGATGCAACAGAGGTTCATCTCGACTTTAATAAAGACTTTTCAACTTTGACCATTACTGATGATGGAGATGGTATTTCCGCAGAGAAGTTCAAAACAGAATTTATCAGAATTGCTGGCTCTAAGAGGCGTTTAGAATCGAGAAAAAGAAAGTTTAATAGACCTATTATAGGGAGATTTGGAATAGGATTCCTTTCAGTTGCTCGATTGTGCAAAACAGTTACTATTTATTCTAAGGAGAAGGGGAAAGAGTTTGGTATTGCAAGAGAAATACCTCTTCAGCACCTTTTTGATAGGGATAATCAATTGAAAAACCTTAAAGACCAATATTATTTTTATCCCCTCCCAGATTTTAACGATGATAAAAATAAGAGCTATACAAAAATAGTTCTGAATGAGCTTCGCCAAGATATCCAAGAAGATTTAAAATCTGCAAAAAAGTTCAAAGGTGTATGGGGCAGCGCAGATGAACTTTGCGGAATAGATAGATTTAAGTGGGAGCTTGGTGTTTTGCTACCTGTTGGATATCCTAAAAGTTTTCCAGTTTATGAAATATCTAATAGTCAGATTGATAGAGAAAAGAAAGAGATAGAAGAATTTAATTTCAAGGTTTTTGTCAATAATGAACAGATATTGAAGCCGATTTGTTTGGGGTATCATTACTTTAACGATGCGAGATGGGAATATCCTGCAAAAATAGTTCCTTCAAGCCTATTCAATGTAGTCCCTATAATGTCTCCTCCGGGTTCTAAATTTAAATTTTATGGTTACATTTATAACCAATCAAAACAGATTCAACCTTCTTCTCTTCGAGGCATTCTTTTGCGAATTAATCATATAGGCATTAAGGGGTATAGCAAATCATTGTTCGAGTTCACAAAAAACATCGGTCCTATTTTATCGGCAATTAGTGGCGAGATATTTCTAGATTCTACGTTTGAAGAAGTTTTAACTTTGGATAAAGACGATTTTAAAGAAGATCACCCTTTATTTAAAGAATTAATAGGTTATATTCACGATACCATAGACGATGTAGCAAAAATATCGAGGAGAAGGTCTAGTAGGGCTAAGACAAAAAGAGAAGTATCGAAAATTAAGGATTTAGATTTATCTTCAAAAGAAGTGAAAGCGGCACAGAAAATATTGGGGAGAAAAGAATTCAAGAAAGAATATTTCCCTAACCCAGATATTTCGATAAGAACCAGTATTAAGAATCTTAAAACAAGGGTAAAAAATTTGGTCGGGAAAACATTGGATCAAGATGAGGCGAGTTATCTAATTGAATCTCTTGAATGTTTTGAGGCTAATTGTTTTAGGGGTTCTATATTGATGGCGTGGAATACAGGGATGTTCCGTATTCACAGAAAAATTGAAAAAGATATAGGATTTCAAAAGTTACAAAATGAAATAGTTGCGACGAGGCAATCATCATCTGTTCAAAAATATATTAAGACCAGGCTAAAGGATTGTACCTGTATAGAGGAACTTAAATTATATAGCGAGGAAATGATATGTCGTCTTTTGGAACGTTTACAATTAATGGATAGGACAACCGCAGAACTTTTCTATAGGTCATTGATTACCATAAGAAACTATTGTGCTCATCCGACAGGTTATAAAGCAAATGACGGGGATGCGATATTCATGATCCAATCTATATTAGATAGAGTGATGAATAATAAAAATTTTAGTATTAATTGATGATGAGAATCCTCTTGGTCGAACCAAATTTCCCAATACCACCTAAAAGCAAAAATCATCGCGATTTTTTGCCAATAGGGTTATTAAAACTGGCAAGCTACCATAGAAAAAGAGGCGACGAGGTTAAGCTGGTTAGAGGCAATCAGTGTTTTTCAGAGTTTTATCCTAAACAAATCAAAATAACTTCTTTATTTACCTATTGGGCGAGTTATGTTTGGGAAAGTGTAAGATTCTATAAAGAGAATTATCCTAAAGCCAAGGTTATAGTTGGCGGCATATATGCTTCTTTAATGCCTGAACACTGCAAGAAATCAGGATGCGATGAGGTTTTTGTTGGGGTACACAAAGCTGCTGAGAAATGCAGGCCTGCCTATGATTTAGTAGATGTAGATTATCAAATTGTGCATACAAGCAGAGGTTGCGTAAGAAGATGCAAATTTTGTGGGACATGGAAAATAGAGCCGAAATTCACTCACAAAAAAAGTATAAAAGAAGAGATTTATAGCAATAGGATAATATTTTATGACAATAACTTGTTAGCTAATCCGTATATTAAGGACATTCTTAAAGAGCTAATGAATGCCAAGCATAATGGCAGAGTCGTTTATTCTGAAAGTCAGTGCGGCATAGATGGAAGGTTGCTTACACCAGAATTGGCAAGATTATTAAAAAAGGCTAGGTTCCTGAATCCAAGAATTGCATGGGACCATGGATATAATCAACGCAAGATGATTAAAAAGCAAATTGATATGCTTGTTCATGCGGGTTATCCTGCCAAAGATATTTATGTTTTTATGATTTATAACTATGAGCGAGATTATTATGAAATGCTAAAGAAACTCAAACAGTGTAAAAGATGGGGTGTCCAAATTGCTGATTGCAGATATCGACCTTTGAACCAGACTTTTGATAATTATAATCCCCGGGCGAAACAGACAAATAAAGATTATTATATCCATCCTAAATGGACTGATAGACAGATAAAGTTATTTAGAAGGAAAGTGAGGCAACAAAATATTATGATAAGACATGGTTTTGATTTTTATAGCAGAGAACTAGAAAGGATGGGAGCAAAGACAAGACAGGAGAAATTATTGACGAAAGAAGCAACTAATAATCGTATTTCGGGATATATTAGTAAATAGATTCTGGCAAGCAGAAGAAGTATAGAAAAATTATTAAGGGGCAATAGCGTGATAGGAATATGAGGGAGTAAAATGCCCATATTTAAAGTAGAAAATAAGAAGGTTAGACAGGTAAAAACAACGCAGTTTAGAAACGAGAAAGAATTACAGAGCCTAATCGAGAATAATCTCGAAGAAATTTTTGGCATTAAATTTATTGAAACAGAGTTTTCTACGGGTGAAAAACATGGTGGTAGAATTGATACTTTGGGTTTGGATGAAAATAATAATCCTGTAATTATTGAATATAAGTGGGGTGAAAAAGACAATATAATCAGTCAAGGACTGTTTTATCTTGATTGGTTAGTCGACCATAAAGGAGATTTCCAGATTCTTGTTGAAAAAAGGCTTGGTAAAAAAGTAAAAATAGACTGGGGCAAGCCAAGACTAATTCTATTGGCAGCTTCTTTTAGTAGATATGACAAGCACGCAATAAACAGCATGGCAGAAAACATCGAATTGTGGACATATTCACTCTATGAGAACGGGCTGTTAGAGGTTGAGGCTGAAGGAGGTACCCGGCCAAGCATTAAAAAAGGTAGGAAGGTTACAAAAATCGTTTATGAAAAATATGATTTAGACTATCATCTAAACAAAACAATCAAGGAATTGCGAGATAAATTTAATGAAATCAGAGAAAAGATTCTCGAATTACCTGATATTACGGAAAATGTTGAGCAGAAAACTGGCATAACCTACCGTACTTCCAAAAGCTTTGTGCGTTTTGAATTCAAGAAAAATTATATCCAGGTTTTGTTACGACAGCCGAAGTACAATGACCCAAAGAAACTAATAAAAGATATAACCTCTTTTGAATGGGGTTATAAAGGTATGGTAAAACTTATTCCTGCAAGTGATATTGAATATGTTTTTGGACTGATAAAACAATCTTATGAAGAGACGTTATAGGCAAGTAAACGATTCATTTAAATTGAATATAGAAAAATTATTAAAGATTAAAATCCGAGTAAGTAAAGAGAGGGGTGTTTAAAATGGCTTTTTTAGACGAATTAAGAACTGAATTGAAAAAAGACAAAAGGCTCATTTCTGAGGGTAAACTACTAAAAAACAGAATAGTTGAACTAGCGCTGAAATTAGACAAAGATTTAATCAAACTTCTTCTGGATAATATAAAGATTAAAGAGCATTTCTTTACAGAGGTTGATAAGACACTGGTTTTTGATAAGGAAAAATTCATGAAGTTTATTGATAATAAAGAGTTTTTGCCTGATTCTTATACCGCTTTCAAAAACAGAATTGGTTTAACCGCTGATAAAGATTATATCGCTCTGAGTAAAGAAGTAGTTCTTTCCTGGCCATATAAGGATTGTATATTAGAAGGCGGACAGGAAAAAGAAGACGAAAAAAGAAAAGAGATTTTCCATAATGAAATTCTTGCCCCAGATGAAATTGACAGACTCTTAGAGCCAAAGGTGTTTACTAATTTTAAAAAAATTGATGCTAAAGGAGAACATAAAGTTACAGAAATCAAACCAACAGATAATTTAATCATTAAAGGGAACAATCTCTTGGTTCTTCACACCCTCAAAAAACGCTTTGCCGGAAAAGTAAAACTTATCTATATTGACCCGCCGTATAATACCGGTAGTGCAGACGACACATTTAAGTATAATGACAACTTCAATCATTCTACTTGGTTAGTTTTTATGCGCAATAGACTTGAAGTAGCGAAAGATTTACTAATGAAAGAAGGAGCAATTTACGTGCAATTAGACTATAATGAAGTTCATTATTGTAAAGTTCTAATGGATGAAATATTTGGCAGGGAAAATTTCCAAAGAGAAATAATATGGCGAATAGGATGGGTTTCAGGTTATAAAACTGCTGACAAAAACTGGATAAGAAACCACGATACTATTCTTTTTTATTCAAGAGATAAGAACAGTCTTGATTTTTTCAAGAAGTATATCCCCTATCCTAAGAATTATGTTAGGAGAGACGGCACAAAACCAGAAGGCGAAGGTTATCCATACGAGGATACCTGGAACTGCAATGATTTGGATCCCTTGAACTCAATTGCTATTGTAAGCTTTAGCAAGGAAAAGGTAGGCGATTTCAAGGGTCAAAAAAATGAAGCTCTGATCAAAAGAATCGTAGAGGCTCATACAAAAGAGGGGGATATTGTCTTAGACTTTTTCAGTGGGACAGGGACCACTGCGTCAGTAGCACATAAACTCAAAAGGCAATGGATCACTGTTGAGCAAATAGATGAGCAAATAGATAAACAACTAGATAGATTAAGAAAGACAGTCAAAGGCGACCAAACTGGAATTTCAAAAGAGGTAAACTGGAAAGGCGGCGGAGATTTTGTTTATTGTGAGTTAAAAGAACTGAACGAAGAATTTATCGAGAAAATAAAGAAAGCTAAGGACACAAAGGAGCTTTTCAAAGTATGGGAAGATATGAAAGAACGTGCATTTCTGAGCTATGAGATTGACCCGAAAGATATTGATAATAATGTTGAGGAGTTTAAGGATCTGTCTCTTGATAATCAAAAGAAATTCTTAATCGAGTGCCTGGATAAAAACAACCTCTATGTAAATTTCAGCGAAATAGAAGACAAGCAGTACAATGTAAGCAAAGAAGACATCGAGCTTAATAAAAAATTCTATGGGAGGTTGTAAATGACCACCCTAAGGCAGGATTACGACGCTCTCTCAAAGATGGGAATGCTGAGCAAGGACATTCCCAAATATATTGAGGATAGCTTAAATCCCGCCTTTAAGTTGAGAGAATACCAAAAAGAAGCAATAGCAAGATTTATTCATTATTTAGAACAAAATCCTAACAGAATAAAGCCTTCTCAGCTATTGTTCCACATGGCAACAGGAAGCGGTAAAACGCTCTTGATGGCTGCCAATATTCTCTATTTGTACAATAAAGGATACAGAAACTTCTTATTTTTCGTAAACAGCACCAATATTATAGAAAAGACGAAAGATAACTTTCTGTATACTAATTCGTCTAAATACCTGTTCAATGAGAAAATCAAGTTCGGAGAAAAAGAAGTTGAGATAAACGAAGTCAATAGCTTCGAAACATCGAACGAGGACGACATAAATATTCTTTTTACAACGATTCAGGGGCTTCACTCTTACATGAATGTTCCCAGAGAAAACACTTTAACTTACGAGGATTTTAAAGATAAGAGGATTGTGATTATTTCTGACGAGGCACACCACATTAACGCCTGGACGAGAAATAAGCTAAGTAAAGAGGAGTCAATTGCCAAAACAACATGGGAATATACAGTAATGAGGATATTTAGTGCCAGCACAGAAAATATAATGCTGGAATACACGGCAACAGTTGATTTAGAGCATCCAGCGATTTACGAGAAATACAAAGATAAGTTAATCTATGAATATAGCCTGAAGGAATTTAGGCAGGATGGATATTCCAAAGAAGTAAAGGTTTTGGAAGCCGATTTGGATAACATTGACAGGATGCTGCAGGCAATAATTTTAAGTCAATGCAGAAGAAAAATTGCAGAAAAGAATAAACTTCATCTAAAGCCCGTAATTCTCTTTAAATCCAAGACAATCAAAGAATCTGAACAGAACGCAGAGCAATTTCACGAGAAAATTAAGGACCTGACAGTAAGGGACATTAAGAAAATTGAATTACAAGCAACAGGAACTATATTAGAAAAGGCATTTGAATATTTTAAAAAGGAAAATATAACATTTGAAAATTTGGCTACTGAATTAAAAGAGGATTTTTCTGAAGAAAAATGTATGCTTTTGGATTCCGAGAATATTGATGAGGAAAGGCAGTTAAAGTTAAACTCTCTAGAGGATAAAAACAATGAGATAAGAGCTATTTTTGCGGTTGATATGCTGAATGAAGGATGGGATGTTCTGAATCTGTTTGATATTATCAGGCTTTATGAAACCAGGGACGGGAAATGGCTAAAGGATGGCACATATAGACCCGGTAAAACCACGCTTTCAGAGGTTCAATTGATAGGAAGAGGGGCAAGGTATTTTCCGTTTAAATTAAATGAAGGGGAGGATAAATTCAAGAGAAAATTCGACCAAGAGCCGGAGAATGATATGAAGATTGTTGAAGAACTATATTATCATAGTTCACACAAGCCAAAATATATACTGGAATTAAAAACTGCTCTTAGAGAGAGTGGGATAATGCCACCACAAGAGCCTAAAACCATCCATCTAAAAGTTAAAGAAGATATTGAAAAAACCGATTTTTGGAAGAAAGAATTTATCTTTATTAATAGAAGAGTAGAAGCAGACCGTTCAGGAATTAAAGATATAAATGATATTGATGTTTCTAAAACTTATGGACCGGTCAGTTTAAGAACGGGATTTACGCAGGCTATAGCCGTCTTTGTGGATGAAACAAAACCAGAGGAGGAGAGAATAACCAGGCAATTTGAGTTAAAATCCTTTAATGGAGCTATAATAAGGAAAGCGCTATCGAAACTTGACTTTTATAAATTTGATAATCTGCAAAAATACTTTCCTAGGCTCAACTCGATAAATGAATTTATTGAGTCATTAAAACAAATAAGAGTAGATATAAGAAGCTCTAAGGAGAGATTGAACAATTTAACCCCTGATGATAAACTTGGTGTTTGTTTAACTGTCCTTAAACAGTTAGAATCACAGATAAGAGCGGACTATACCGAATACAAAGGAACGAAATTGTTTGTCCCAAATGAGATTAAGAATGTTGTTAGAGATAAAATATTAAATATCAATGTAGGCGACTATTCAGATCAAGAATTTGGCAGACCAATGAGTAATCCTGTTCATGAAAATCTAAGGCTAAGCCTATCTGATAAAAACTGGTATGTCTATGATGAGAACTATGGGACTTCAGAAGAAAAACATTTTATCCAGTTTATCAATGGTGTAATGGAAAAATTGGAAGAAAAATACTCAGAGATTTATCTGATAAGAAACGCCAGTCTATTTAAGATATATAGCTTTTCTGATGGGAAACCAACAGAGCCGGATTTTGTGTTGTTCCTGAAGGAAAAAGGAAAGAAAAAAATAATACAATACCAATTATTTATAGAACCAAAAGGGACACACCTATTAAAAACTGATCAGTGGAAAGAGGATTTTTTGAAAGAAATCGAAAGTAAATGTGAGTTGCAGCTTTTAGCTGAAAATAAAGAGTATAGGCTAATAGGAATGCCGTTCTATAATGAGAATTCTAAGATAGATTTCATTAACCTTTTTAATGAGAAGCTCGGTTTAAAGTGAAATCGATGTCATTACTTTAATCTCAACGCTATATTATACTTGGCTAAGTCATTTCTTCTGCTATATAAGTAAGCGCGGTCATCTTTCAACGGAAGCCTGGGCAAATTAATTGGACTGAAGAAAAATGATATATGCTTAATCGGGGGCCTTTCCTTAAAGAGGCCTATCCTCTTGAACGCTACTAAGGATAAGGCCCCATGAATAATTGGATAAAATACAAATGACAGATAAGTACCATGTGCGCTATACAAAAGAGAAATGCCTTGAATCCATACTTTCAATAGGAAAGGGTGAGTCGATTTCGACAGGGAAATATGATAACGTTATTCCGAGAGGACTTTTTCCTACTTCCAGAACGATAATAGACAAATTTGGCAGCTGGAAAAAAGCGCTTAATCTGGCTGGTTTCTATCCCAAAATAAGATATTGTTTGAATTGCGGTAAGAAATTTGAGGTTTTTCAAAGAAACAAAGACCAGAGATTTTGTTCCGATGTCTGTCGTTCCAGATACTATCACAAGAATTTTCCGGATAAAGCAAGGGAGCATTTAAGGATAAGCTTTTACAAAAGAAGAAAAACGGAAAAGTATAGACCAAAGTTTGAAATTACTACCGCAAGCGGAAAAGGGCGAAAAGGGGAAAAGGATTTCATAAGGCTACGCGGAAAATATTTGATAGTTAATAACCGTGAGGATGTTATCTATCATGACAAGGTAGATTTTTTGGATAAAGATTTAGGCTGGGTAGACGTATCAAGTAGTGGCTTGCTTCAGGACTATAGGAAGAGAGGCCGGAAAAAGCACCTGCGGAAATATTGGAACTTCAATTTGTGGAAGAGAACAGGCGTAGATCATTACTATCTGGTAGGTTTTGATTCCGATTACGACAAAGCCCTGATTCGTTTGTTGATTCCTGTTAGAGATTTAGCGGACATTAGAAAATCAATATATTTTCCTTATTCGAGAAAAAGTATGTGGAATAGGTATGTTCTTGTCGAGGAGGGATTAACTGATTAACCGCATGATTAGGCGATGATTTATATAGGGGACATAAGGGACATGGAAAAATTATTGAAGGTAACGATTTAGATTGACACAGGCTTAACGCAAGAAGATGATACACTCTGGTGACCAACTGGTAAGTGAATAATAGATTAGCGCAATATGCCATATTACTCGGCGGCATATTGAAGGAGGTGATATAAGGTGAAAGGTTTAGCTATTGCGTCATTCATATTGGGGGTAATAGGATTTTTACTTTCCTTTGTTTTTGGTTTAGGATTATTGCCTTCCATATTGGCAGTAATTTTTGGGATTATTCCTTTGGTAAAAAAGATTCTGAGGTCAATGGCGATTCCAGGTTTAGTCATGGGCTTATTAGGGATACTTATTTCTGTTTCCTTTCTTGCTCAAAAACCAGAAGATATTGTTGAACAAACAGCGAAAAAGATAGCCCAGGAAAGGGAAGCGAAGCCCACAAAAAACGTTATTAATCTGGGTGAAGGAGTCAGGATAGGTGAACTTTTAATTACATTTCATTCCATGAGAACAACAGAAACTTACGATACCGGCAGACATCCTGCTCTCCCTCTTGCAGAAGGTACGATTAAAAAGAGAGCTAAGCCTAATTATAAACTTGTGATTATTACAGTTAAAGGCAAAAATGTAGGTAAAGAGAAGGACGGTTTATGGATTTGGGGTACGGAGGAACAGGATTATAAAATAGAGGTAGACAAAGGTTATATGTATGACCCCTTAATGGGAGAGGGAATACTAAATATTAATCTAATGCCGGAAGAAATTGGTGACGATGACCTTGTTTTTGAAATTTTAGAGAAGACCGTCCCTGTAAAGCTACATGCTTTAATTAAGGGACAAAGATTTACTATCAACTTGAAAGAGGAGGTGCGATAAGGTGGTAAAAATCCCCCAAATAGAAGAAATTACCAGAAGACTTGTTAGAAATTCGTTGGAGACGTTTTTAAGAGGCGAAAGGAGCCTAAACTGGATTAGGGGCATGATAGAGTCTTCTGGAGTTCTACGCCAGGAAGGAATGCTTCAGAACATATTTGACGGTTTACGAGGTTACGGAAGCCTAACCCGTTACCAAGAAATTTTAAAGGAATGCCGAAAGGAAAGATGGATTTAAAATAGGGGTAAATTTGAGAGTAGTCATGCGGTTGCATACCTTAGTAGGTTTTGACTCCGATTATGACAAGGCCCTGATTCGTTTGTTGATTCCTGTGAGAGAATTGACGGACGATAGAAAATCGATATATTTTCCTTATTCGGGAAAAAGCAAATGGAATACATATGTCGTTAGTGAAACTGAAATTTATTGACTTAGTATGTTTGTAAACAAGTATTATGAATGAGGTTACTAATAAGAAAAAAGAAAGAATAGACCTTTTGGGGGCCAGTCGCTTTCTTGAAATAGCAGAGACTCATCTAGATAGAATTAAAAACATAAACAAAGGAGATATGATTAGTCTGTGTGGTGAAGAAGTGTACCACGGTTTAATAGTGAACGTGTTTTGTGCTTGTGCAATTGAGGCAGCCGTAAATTCGTTTATTTTGATACGAGTATGTTTTTACACTGTGAAAAGAATCCGCGACTTGTTCAAAAGGGTAATTTTGGATAATATGAAAAGGTTGAATATAGGCGACAAATTGGCGGTAGTTGATAGTTTGTTCCCTGGTTTGAATTTAGAAGGCAGAAGAGATATAAAAGCTCTATTTAGTTTCCGTAATAGAATAATGCACTTTAGCGGCAAATATTTTGAGGGTAAGGTAAAAACTGTTCCAGAAAGGGGCAAATTGCGAGTCATTACTGAATATAAAAGGCAAATACATTATGATGGGGTTTTATACGAAAGTGTCTATTTGGCAAAAAGCCATTACAGCACTGCCAAGAGAGTAGTTGACATATTGGGGCACCATGTCACTCGAGGAAGGTTATATAAGTTTTAAGAAGTAATCCGGAAGGTTATTTTTGCGAATTTCCCGACTATCTTTCCACTTTGATATAAATGTCCGCCCATCTATCCAGATACAGGGTTTTCTTATATGTCGAGGTAGCCAAAAAATCTTAACTTTTCCCTTGACAATCTTGCGATATTGTGGTATACTTATATCGGAAGGATATAATGATGTCTCAGGGCAGACAGGAAAAGACGCGAAAGTTCTTATTGAGATTGGACGAGGACATTGACGAGTTCCTGCGGGAGCGGGCTTTTCGTCTCAGAACCTCAAAGAATGCCTTGGTACGTGAAGCCTTGGTTGAATATTACAAGATAGGAAAAAAGCCCAAGAAATCTGAAAGATAATCTGTTCTTTTAAAATTTAAGCCTTTTTCTTAGAGAGGTTTCGGCCTCTAACTCTTAGGTAAGAAAAAGGCTGTCGTCTTTTCGTGTTCGCACGGCAAGGGGCGGCAGCCATTATCGGATTTACCTAAGAGTTGCTGATAGTGGTATGTGCCCCTTTTTTATTTGGAGAAGAAAATGTTAAGGAATTTTGGATTTATAATCATAATTTGCTTAATTCTTGCGAACTGCGCGACCATGAAAATGGTGGAGCGCTGGCCCCAAGACGCAGTTTCGCCATGGGTTAAAGGCACTCCTCCTACAGGTTATTTCAGAGGGATAGCAATTAATGCAAGTAACGAAAGGGAAGGCTGGCACATGGCATTGGACGACGTAAAAAAACAGATATGCAGCTCCATAGGATTCGAGACAAGGGAAGAATACGAAAGGCAAGTGATGGCTTACAACAACCATGTTGACAGAAAAATCATCGCTGATTTCAAATGCACATCAGCAGCTTTTCTTGAAGATATTGATTCAAGCATTAAAGATACATACTTTGAAAAATGGATGCAAAAAACCCATTATGGGAAGGAGTATTTCGCAAATTATTATGTTTTGGTTTATTATCCTCAGGCAAAAATCAATGAGATGAAAATAAAGACAGAAGAAGAGAACGAAAAAAGGCTTACGTGTCTTGGTAAATGCCTTTCGTTTGCAAAACAAGAAAAAGAAAAAGGGAATTTTTTTGAAGCATTGAGGAGCTACATTTATGCGCTTTTTATTGCCGACACTTTATTTAGAGACAGGGAAATTCATGTTCTTGAATGTAAATACAGAATAGCGGCTCTTGTGAGTTCGCTGCATCTTTTGAAAGTCTCGAATTATTCAGAAAAACCTAATTCAATGCACAGGGTTTCGGTAAGGGCAAGCATAGATAATGTTCCGGCAGTAAACGTGCCGGTAAGATTTGAAATTAACTCTGGAGAAGGCAAACTCGAGCGGATTGTATTTACCGACAAAAATGGCATTGCTTCTTCAACTGTTCAGATGAGTTCGGTTAGTGAAGATAATCGGATAAGGGCTTTCATAGATTTGATTGAAATTCTATCAGCCGACAATAGACTTTTAGTCCTTAACGAAATCAAAGAAGTAGAGTTTATTTTTTCCACTTTAAGCAAAGTTGCAAACGTGCAGGCCGGAACGCTTTATGTGGACGAGAGAAAAGAATCGTGGTTTAAGAATACCTCTCTCCTTAAATTTGACTTATGGGAAGTGAATGGCCTTGGCGCTACATTTGACAGATACGAGCTTGAAGTGAAAGGTCTCTTCGAACATAGACATTGGCTGACCGGAAGAACAGACTCGTGGTCGAAATCCGAAGTCGGAAGCTTTAATCTAAACGATAAGCTAACGGTTAAAGAAAAAGGCAAAGCCAGAGGAATTTTGGAATGGAATCCCTGGCTTACAGAGACATTCAAAAGCATGTCAAAAGAGAAATATTGCAGGAAGATACAGCTTATCCTGACCCTGCACGGAAAAGATTATAATGGAAATTCGTGCAAAGTTGCTTTACAATCCACACCGATAGCGGTTAATTCTCATTAAGAGGGGGTGAAAAAGATGAGAAAATATTTCCTTATTGCGCTTGCAGCAATATCCTTGTTTGTGCAGTCTTGTGCTACTACCACTACATTGGTCAAGGAAGGCAAGACAAGGATAGTGGTTCTCGAGACCATTCCGCGAGCTTCGGAGCCTAAATGGGTAAACTCAACAAAGGAATTCTGGGAGAAAAAGGATAGCTACTATTACAGGGGCGTAAGCCAGGGCTATACTGATCCCGATGTTGCAAAGCAGGATGCCGAAGCCATTGCCAGAACAAATCTGGCAAGACAAATCAAGCTCGTGCTTCTTGATGAATTTCGCAGAGCGCTAGAGGCACAGAAGTACGACCCTACGATTGGCGGCTATCTTAGCGATTCTTTTGTTTCAGTCGTTGATAGTCTGGAGATAGGCGGAAGCGTTCTTGCTGAGTCCTACAGCCAGAGAATCAGGGAAGAGTCCTACAAAACCGTTCTTAAAGACTACTGGCGGAGTTTTGTTTTAGTCAAGTTGCCTCGGGGCGAATATGATAAATGCAGCATGAGAGCCTTCCAGAATCTAAAGGAGCAGGTTCAGGCTAACGAAAGCGCTAAAGACTTGGCCGAACAGACGGAAAAGCGGTTCAGGGAATCGCAGAATAAGAATTAAACAGGGGAGGATTTTCTCGCTTGACAAACTTGATTTTTTGTGGCATATTTAAGGAGGAAAACGAAGAGAAAACTCTATAATAGTATTTGTTTGGTAATTGAAAATTAAATAAAGCCTTTCCGCAAAGAGGCTTTGCCCTCTAACGTGTGACTGCGGGGAAGGCTGTCACTATGTCCGAAAGGACGAGGGGTGGCAGTCACTTCCAGGTTTCGTCACACGTTACTGGGAGCTGATATGCGCCCCTTTTTTGTTTTGCGGCAGGCTGGTCATTTAAAGTGTTGATGTTAACACATTGACCGTGAAATTCTCAAGTAACGAAATCAAAAGGAAGCAGAAAGAAAACTTCTTAAGTGTTTTAAGAAGGCGGTAAAGGAACAAAGGAATGATAAAAGCGCTAATTATTGACCAAGCAACTAGATTTTCGGATTCCTTGGAGTCGTTCATAAAGGCCAAGGGGCATGAAGCATGTTCTGCTAAGAGCGTCATAGAAGCGATTTTTATACTGGAAAAAGAAGAGCCTCATCTGGTATTTCTTGATTTGCTGTTTTTAGGCACGCCGTCAGGATTAATGCTTATTGAGAGAATGAAAAAAAGCAATAAGAAAAGGAAAATTTACCTGACGTGCGGGCCTGATGCAATGGGCGAGGAGTTGGCGAAGCGGATAGGGGTGGATGGGGCAATTTTCAAGCCTTTGCAGTTGGCAGAAATCAACAGATTAATTGATAGGACTTGCGAGGAGCTGGGATGAATTACATACTGAGCATTCTTGAAAGAGAAGTTCGCGGCTTAACGTGAGATTTTTGAAAGGAGGTGAGGCTCGGCAACAAGCCGGGCTTCATCACTCAAACTTACGAGCGTGTGTTTGAAAGGATGTTCAGCCCGGTTTTTTATTTTTGTTATGTAAATTTGGGAGTTATGGATATTGTTTTCTAAAAAAACTTGATGTCTCGTTCTGTTTCACGGAGACGAGGAGGTGGCAGATGATTTTCACACAAAACATTCACCAGGTGGCGTGTAGTCAAATTAAAACGATACACAATTTGAGGAAAGCTCAAATTGTGGCAACACTAATAGGTTTGATTTTTGTTGCTATAGCAACACATACTGATGTTCAGGCTGGTTGGAGTATCCAGACAATTGACTCAGGAGGGGGAGTTGGATATTGTCCATCAATAGCTATTGATTCAAATAATCATATCCATATTTCATATTATTTTAAGGGTAACATAAAATATGCAAAATGGGATGGTTCTTCGTGGTCTATTCAAACAGTTGCGTCATCAGGTGGCTATGGTGTAGTCGAGACTTCTATAAAGGTTGATACAAATAATAATCCCCATATCGCATTTACATATTCAACAAGCACAGACTGTGACCTCAAATATGCAAGGTGGACAGGTACATCTTGGGATGTTCAAACGGTTGATTCGGTAGGATACGTAGGCGCGGATCCTTCTCTTGCCCTTGATAAAAGTAACAATCCTCATATTGCTTATAGAAAATTTGACCCGTCAGATAACAATAATGATAGATTAAAATATGCAAAATGGACTGGCTCATCTTGGAATACAGAAATTGTTGATTCAACCACCGCAGGATGGCAACCTTCTATTATCCTTGACAAAAATAATTATCCATGTATTGCTTATTATGATTATACAAACGGTTACCTCAAGTATGCGAAATGGACGGGTTCTTCTTGGAGTAGACAAACGATTGATTCTACTGGAGATACAGGTTGGTCTAGTTCTATAGCACTTGATACAAATAATTATCCTCATATTTCTTATTATCATTGGATAGATGGAGATAGTTTAAAGTATGCGAGGTGGACTGGATCGTCTTGGAGTATACAAACAGTTACTTCGCCTGGTGGAAGTTTTACTGGGAAAAATACTTCTATTAGACTTGATTCTAACAATTATCCTCACATTGCTTTTAGCATGCGTAATGTTCATGATATAAAATATGCAAAATGGACGGGTTCTTCTTGGAGTATTGAAACCATTGGTTCGACAGCAGATTGGAGTGAGGCAGTGTCTATAGGATTAGATTCGAGTGGTATTCCTCATATTTCATATATGGATTGTGACCTCACACAACCATATACAGAATTAAAATATGCCAAGTGGGTCCCACCTCAGATTGATTTGATAATAACCAATGTCGATGCTCCAAGTTCGGCTACTGAGAGAGATACCATTAATGTATCATATATGATGAAGAATCAGGGTAATACTTTAGCTGGTAGTTTTTATATCTATTTTTATCTTTCTCTTGACACTACCATTAATCCATCACAAGACACTAAGTTTGGTGAGTGTTACGTAAGTGCCCTTTCGGCGGGGCCGGGTATAACTGACATCACTTCTTGTGCTCTGCCTTCGGGACTTACTGGTTCCTATTATGTAGGGGCAATCATTGACGCTACAGGCTCGGTAAGTGAATCAAATGAGAACAACAATACAGGTTATGACCCTACACCAATGGACATTTCTCCCGCTCCTCCCGGACCCGACTTAGTAGTAGTTAGTATCGATGCTCCAAGTTCGGCCACCGCGGGAGATTCTGTTAACGTATGGAATACAATAAAGAACGAAGGTGATGTCTCGACCGGTAGTTTTTATATCTATTTTTATCTTTCTACCAGCCTCCCTATTACTACTTGGGACACGAAAATAGGTGAGCGTTACGTAAGTAGCCTTTCAGCGGGGGCAAGTTCAAGTGCTAGCAGTTATTTAACCCTGCCTTCAGGGGTTACTGGTTCCTATTATGTTGGAGCAATAGTTGACGCTATAGGCTCGGTAAGCGAATCAAATGAGAACAACAATACGGGTTATGACCCTACACCAATAGATATCAGCCCCGGTCCTAATCTCCAACTCAGCCACTCTTATTTAGATTTTGGAGAAATCCCAAAGGGAGAAACGAAAACAAAAACCTTTACTATCTCTAATTCCGGTGCAGGCACGCTCAGTGGAACAATTACAACTGACAGGTCATGGATAAGCGCGAGCCCGGGGAGTTTCGACGGTAATTCCGTAACAGCTTCGGTAACTGTCTACACAGATACACTCGAAGTATGGAAGACATATACGGGAACCGTAACGGTAGATTCAAACGGAGGCAAAGAGACAGTAACCGTAAGCATCGTTCCTACCTGCGTAAAGAGCTATCCCAACCCTTATAGTCTTTCGTCTGGCAAACTATTAACTTTCTGGGGAACTGGAGTTCCTCATGCCACGATTAAGATTTATACTTTGAGTGGGGAATTGGTTAAAACCTTGAAAGAGACTGAGGGGCAAGACAAAATAACATGGGATGGAAGGAATGAAGATGGAGAGCGTGTAGTAAGAGGTATCTATTTCTTTACAGCGGAAAGTCCAAGAGAAAAGAATAGAGGGAAGTTTACGGTAGTAAAATGAAGTAAGAATCAGACTACACAGGGATAATATCCGATGGTAAGAGGAGGTAAAAGAAGATGAAAAAGACTTTATTGACAGGATTAACAGTTAGTCTTTGTTTTTTAATGCTTAATCTTTGCTTTGCAGGTGCCGGAACTAAGGGCGGGGAATTTTTGAAAATTGGCGTGGGTGAAAGGGCAATTGGAATGGGCGGTGCGTTTTGCAGCATAGCTGATAACGTTACCGCAGTTTACTGGAATCCCGCCGGACTCGCTCAATTGAAGACGAGGGAATTGTCGGCAATGCACTTGCAGTATCTGGTAGGTGTTAAGAGCGAATATCTCGGCTATGCGCAGCCCATCGGCAGGGGTACTCTGGCAGGAGAGATATCTTTTCTGCATTCCAAGAGCGGCAGAAGAGACGATAACTGCAATACGATAGGGGAATTCTGGGACTATGAAGGAGTATTAACATTGGGTTACGGCCGATGGCTAAATTCAGTTTTTTCCCTTGGCATTAATCTAAAAACTATATATACGCGGTTTGACACCGATGAGGCAAGTGGCATCGCTTTCGATATCGGCTGCCTATATAAAACTCCCATAGAAGGACTGGGTATAGGAATAGTCCTTCAGAACATAGAAACAGGCTTAAAATATACTGACCAGCGCGAATCGGTACCACTTAATTTTAAGATTGGGACTTCCTACAGGTTCGGCAGGAGCTTGATTTTTGCTTCCGACGTGGACACTTTTGGAAACAAAATTAATTTCCGCTTCGGTAGCGAGTATACTTTTATTCCGGTATTGAAATGGGGCTTACGGATTGCAGCAAGAGCAGGCTATAAGATGGGAACAATTTCTGATTTGGGGGCATTGTCAGGGCTATCGGCCGGGCTGGGACTTGCGTGGAAAGCCTACGGCATGGATTACGCCTGGGTGCCTTACGGCGACCTTGGCAATACGCATAGAATTTCCCTCAACGTGAAATTTTAAATAATTTAACATGAACTTCCATAGATTGCGATAGAACACTCACGCTCAATTCTGTACGCTTCCAAAGCATCGGTACCATTTCTTCTCGTCCTTCCTTCTTGGCAATGCCTCTTTCCTTTGCTCCTTCCTTCACCTGTTCCTCTTTTTCAACAAAAGAAAAGCAACCTTAACTTTTCGTAAATTTGATATTCTAATCATGTTTGTAACGTATTCATAATTACCAGAAAGCCCCTTGAGTATATTACTTTTTGCCCTTTCTTTTATGTTGGAATCATAATCGGCCTTGGCACACTTCATGGGAAGCCAAGATATGAACGCCATCGACGAGGGAATGAACCCTTTTCTGCTTAAACGTGAATTATTAGAAAAATATGAGAGAACATTTTTTAATAGCAGTAATTCCTATGAAAGAAGAAAAGGGAACACGGGGTTTTTTGCTCAAAGAAAAAAGTAAAATGCATTCCTTGTTTTTAACCTTTCTTTTTAGAAATCACGACCTTATTTTTGCCTTGTCTTTTTGCTTCGTATAGGGCTTGGTCTGCTCCATCCAGCATTTCTTTTACGCCTCCTTCTGAGAGCTGCGCAACGCCTATGGAAACAGTAACCTTCTCAAAACCTTTTGGTAAGTCTTCTCTGGTTGCACTTATTATGGCAGAGGCGACCTTTGTCCTTATCCTCTCGGCAAGCTTGGCAGCCTGAGTGATTTTGGTGTTTGGCAATATAACAATGAATTCTTCTCCGCCGTATCTTGCGACAAAATCATCGCCTCTCGTGTTCAGTTCTACTACCCTTGTTACCGTCTTAAGCGCATTGTCTCCTTGAAAATGACCATATTTGTCATTGTATTCCTTAAAGTTGTCTATATCAAGCATTATGGCAGAAAGAGGCAAATTATGCCTTATTGCTCTTATAACCTCTCTGCCAAGAGCTTCCTCAAGACTTCTTCTGTTAAACACTCCTGTCAGTTGGTCTTTTGTGGCAAGGGTGTAAAGGTCATTAAATACCAAAGCCAAGGCCTTCTTGCTTGGCTCCTTCTTTCTCATTTCTTTTTCAAATCTTCTTGCTACCTTTCGCAGCAGCCCATATCTTTGCTTTTTTTCATGCTTCTTCTCGCCCTTCTCACCAACTTTTTCCGCTTTTTTCCTCATATAATTTAGAAGACAAAAGGGTTAAAAAACTTATCACTGAAATGATTCTATGCGAATTATGTCTACTCCTTTGAATGCTTTCATGCCAGAACAGGATAGGGGGACAAACGAAAACCAGACCCGACTAAATGGAAATGAGCAGTAAAGTACAGCCCAGTTTAGCCGAATCTTGTCCTCGCCTGTCCTTAATTGACAAGTAAGGCCTGTTTTTATAATTTGCTTTTTTTGGTACTGTTAATTCAAAAGGTGACAAGAAAGGAAAGATAAGCCAAAACTGCAGTATGAGTTAAATTTCAGGTCATGGTCTTGATTTCCAAATTTAGTAATAGTTATCAAATAAAAGCGAAATCCATCATTCCTATGATTGATAGAGCCCAAGAAATCCTGGCCAGAATTGTTATTTCTGTATAGCCTGTCCATGGATTGCACAGCGATACGTGGCTGAATCTGGATAAAGTATATATACTAATGTTAAACCTTAAGATATTGGAAATGAGCAGTAAAAGTACAGCGCTGGACTGGAAACTATACAGCTGGCTGGTTAGGGGCAAGCAGAGAGTAGCCATCATTAAGGTAATGGACAGGCCTAAAATGCCAAGCAGGATTTCCAGGGAAGCAAAACAATTGAATGCGAAAATTAACCTGAATAGCACAAGCGACACTCTAAGACAATTCGTTAAGAAGGGTATTGCAGTGTGTCTTAATCCGGATCAGAAGGTCGGCAGGCTGTATGAACTTACCGCGAAAGGCAAAAAACTGAGAGAAGAGATAATGAAGGAATAAGATTCATTCTGACCCTGAATAAGAAAGTTGCCGAGTCTTAAGCTTTTGGAGACAGTTTTCAAAATACGGAAATTGATAAAGTGGTGGGCTCTTTATTACGTCCTTGGTGCTGGGGTAATTTCAAGTTGATGTTTTTGCTAACTCGTCCCTGATTCTTTTTCCTTTGGTAGTCAGAGCATAGATCCTTCCTGTCAAGTGTTCAGGCGTTATGCACGCAGCAAGCCGTTGCTTTGCAAAGCCTCGCAGCACCCTGCTCGTTTCGCTCAGGCTCAGGCCAGCCTTGACCTTTAATTGGGTAACACTCATCGGCTTTTCCATCATCGTGATAACCTGCCTTCTTTGCTTTCCTCTTAGGACATAACCATAATCTTCCCAGAAGCGCTCCTTAGCATTTTTTGTTTTGCCCATAGAATACACATAATTTGCCACTATAAAAGCCGAATTGACAAATGCTGGGCAACAGATGGGCAAAAATTCAAATTGACCAGGGTCGGTTAAGGGGGTATTACTTCTGTATAAAGCTTTTAAATGAGCATTCACTACTGAATAGAAACAAAAATGTCTTACCAATTGTCATACCTACTGAGAATTCCTGCCTATAGCGGATTAAAGGCTTATGATAGTCCTGACCATGAACGATATGCTTTTTTACCACATTACGCAACCGAGAAGGATCTGGCAGAAATTAACAAATTTCTTGATGCCTGGAAATATGAACCAGGCAGCGACCTGATTGACGTCTTGTTCACGAACAGGGTAAACGTCACCAAATTTTCAATCCTTAATCTTATATCGCAGATGAGAGAAAGGCAGAACGCCAAGAAAAGGAATCTTAAAAGTATAGATTATGATATAAGCAGGTTCAAAACCCACCTTGCGCAAATTGAGGATCTGTGCCTGTACAATGAGATTCTTGACCTTGATAACAGGAAGACAAAAATCGGTCTCGCGCAAAAAATTGCAGGCCTGGAAAAGGACAAGAGGTCGGAAGAAATAGCGTGCTGGCGCGATTTAACGCAATTGAGGAAGGAATTAACAGATTTAATAAAGGAATACAAAATAGAATCAAGAAAAAAGGAATTAATCGCAAGTCCCCGGGTTTATCCTTTGGAGGTAGAATATGATAAATACGGTTGAAGAGTTATGTAAAAGGCTAAGGCCGGTATTTGGAGACAAGATAGACAGATTACGGTTTGCCTATCTGGCGGAAGACTCCGATGGCAGGAGAGAAATAGAGAATATTCTGCAGATTCTGGATGCGAAAACACTAAGCCGAGCCGGTGAGGAGAATATTTTACTTGCTCCTCCCCAGAAAGATGTTGTCTGCGGAGAATATCCGATGGGAATGGTTAGCTACAACGAGAAAATTCTTTACCCTTTCGGTCTGAGGGAAGACGAACTGTGTCAGCATGTCGGCATCTTTGGCAGAAGCGGAGCAGGCAAGACGAATGCAGGCTTCATTCTGGTTGAAAATCTGTTAAGAAAGGGCAAGCCGATGCTGATTCTTGACTGGAAGAGAAATTATAGAGATTTGCTGGCATATGTAAAAGGTTATGATTTTTTAATATTTACCGTCGGAAGAGACGTATCGCCTTTTCAATTCAATCCTCTAATTCCGCCAGCCGGAACTCAGCCTACGACGTGGCTGAAAAAGATTATTGAGATTATGGCTGGCGCATTCTACGTCGGCGAGGGCGTAATCCATCTTATGCAGAAAGCAATCGATGCAGTTTACGGAGAATTTGGCGTGTACAAAGGAAAGATAAAAGAATATCCGACAATGAACGACGTTCTTGGATGGATAAAAGAATATAAAGCAAAAGGCAGGGAAATCAACTGGCTGGCCTCGACATTGCGAACCGTAGCGAGCCTATGCTTTGGAGAAATGGGTAAGGTAATAAACGTAAGAAATCATCTAGGAATTGAAGAACTTTTAAAAAAGAACGTAATTATGGAGTTGGATGCCCTTACCAATACTGACAAAACCTTCTTTATCGAGGCGCTTTTGTTATGGATTCATCATTATCGTCTTGCTGAAGGTGACCGCGAACAATTCAAGCATTGCATTCTGGTTGAGGAAGCCCACCACTTATTTATGAAAAGAGAGGCTGCGAGAGAAAGAACTACCGAAACGATAATGAGAGAGATAAGGGAGCTTGGCGAATCCATCATTATCGTTACGCAGCATCCGAGCCTGATTTCAATTCCCGCTCTCGGCAATACCTACTGCACTTTGACTTTCAATTTAAAACATAAAGCAGACGTCAATACCGCAGCTAATTACATGCTTCTGGAAAATGAAAAGAAAAAATATCTTGGCAAATTACCGGTCGGCTATGCTGCAGTAAAGTTACAGGGCAGATGGTTTGAGCCTTTCTTAATCAAGATACCTTTAGTAAGGGTAAAAAAGGGCCTCGTAACGGACAAAGCAATCAAAGAAAAAATGGATAGTTTTTTTACTTTTTCCCGCCTTGAAACAGCCAAAAATGGTCAAATCGGGGTTTTTTCCGCAGGACATAATAAAGAGACTGAATTGACGGATGTTGAAAAGAGATTTATTATGGATGTGGTGGAAAATCCGTTTATAGGAATCAGCCAAAGATATAAAAAGCTAAATATAAGCACAAAGAATGGAAACCCGATAAGAGAGCGGTTGATTGAAAAGGAATTGATAAAGAGAATAGATGTAATCACCAAAAACAGTAGAATAATCTTATTTGAACTGACAAAAAAGGGAGAGGACATAGCAAAAAAATCAGGCTATAGATTAAAGAAGCTGAACGGCAGAGCAGGCCTTGAGCACGAATATTGGCGTCACATCGTAGGCAAATATTATGAAAAGCGCGGTTATAAGGTTTCCGCGGAAATCCCCGTCAACGGCGAAGCGGACATTGTGGCAGAAAAAGGCAATCAAAGGGTTGCAATAGAGATAGAAACCGGAAAAAAGATTTCTAGGGCCATATCGAACATCGACAAGGACCTTAAAGCCGATTTCACCATGGTGATTTCCGTCGCCACCTCCAGGCCTGTTGAGGAAAAAATCAGAAACCAGCTAAGAGAAAAAGGACTCGACAAGAATAAGAAAGTAAAGGTGACTTCCGTTCTAGCGTTTGAATAAAAATGATATGTAAAGAATGCGGAACTGAATATTTCTGGGATAATGACGATGGAGAATGCGATGAGGAGCTATGTCCAGACTGCTATGCCTCGTGGGAAGAAGCTTTGCTTTTTGTAAAAGTTTGATTGGACGAGAGCATGACCCTTATAGTTGCCAATCAATCCCCCAACCTTTCTAAATATTTCCTTACGTATAAATTCAGTGTAAAGTATTTAAACCCGCAAAACCATACCATAGTAAGACTCCCAAAGTCTACCATAAGACTTAAGCTCTTTTATTAGAGCCAAACCGACTCTTGACTGAGTCAAAAAACAAAACACCATCATTCGTTTGATGGCTTTCTTACCGTCGTGAAAAAATTGTTAGGTTTCTGCTAGTGGGAACTTTGGAAAACTGCTTTTAAATTTTGTCGTCGATAGTATTTTTCAAATCAAATCATGAAGCTCCGGGCCAACCGGGGCTTTTTTATTTCTAATTGAGGAGGTGTGTCATGGAAAAAGCAATTATCCTAAAATTGGCAAGGGAAACCAGACTAAGAGGAATCCCATGCGTGCGAGACCTGATTATTTTACATGAGATAGAAGACAGGGAGAATTTTGAGTCTGAGCTGATGTACAGATTCAGGAAAGAACTGAACGCTATGGTTGATGAGAAAATCAGGAACGGATGGGGAGAAAAAATAAGGGAAAGCATGAGGAAATCAATCAAGACAGTCGTGCCTGGTGGATGCCTCCTGGCAAAGGTATCCTTGTTAAAGAGAAGATGGCACGCGCATTAAAGACAAAAAGGAGGTGAAAGAGATGTCTGTACAGACAAAGAACAGGATCGCAAAGTATCTTGAGCACGAGATTGAGATTGAGCCCGGTGCAACGCCGGAAGAGGTTCAAAGCAACCTGGCAGAGATTTTCCCTGAAGTGGCTCATGCAGAGATTACGGAAGACAAGGAAGGCAATCTTTGCTTCACGGTCGTTGCAGGAACAAAGGGATAAGGAACGGTGGAAAAATGGCGGGGAGGTGCGGGAAAGGCATTTCCCCGCTTATCTTTATGGAGGAATCGGAAAATGATGGAGAAATTGCTGCTAAAAGTCAAGTCGGATAAGAATTTCCTGAAAAAGCAGAAAAGTCTGGAAGAATTTTGCAAAAGGTTCAAGTCCTGTTCGGGAAAGACAGTCGATGATTTTTCCGTTGAGGAATTGGAAAAGCATGCAAACGCGATTAAGGAGTTTTTAGGCAGGCATGGCAGAGTGGATAAATTCTTCCAGGCATTTGAAGAGGTCGAACCTGATACGACGTCGGTAAATTACATTTAGAAGAAAGGAGAAGGCCATGATTGGAATTGACGAACTGAGGAGCCTGATGAGCCGCATTTCTTACGCAAGGTTGCTGAAGGACGTGAAAAAAGCAGGGGTTAACGTGGCAAAATTAAAGATGCCCGAAAAGGATGTCGGTTCGCAGCTTATGAGCGCCAGAGTAAGGTCGATGTTCAGGGCAATCTTTGGCCAGATAAAAGTCAGGATAACAAAAGAGCGCTATTATTTCAGATGGTATGTTTCGGTAGAAGAGCTTGAAAAAATGTATCAGGAAAATCATTACGAGTTTTACAATTTTTTCAACGCCCATCCTGACGTGAAAAGACTTGAGAGGAAATACGAATTCAGTCCCTCTTCGGGCCAGCATTTCACTGTCTTTGAGGAATGCAATAGAGGATTTGACAGGCATGTTCTGGAATACAATGCGCAGATCCTTGAGGAGCTCGGACGGTATAAAGAATATGTTATTGCTGTTCTGTGCATTTATCCCGAAATCAAAAGACAGTGGATGGACCATCAGAAGCGCACCCTGCAGGAGAAATATGATGCCATTGCAGCAAGAAAGGCAAGGGGGTGAAAGGAAATGAAACAGCTCAGATTCAGGAAGTTTGGCGGATACTCTGTAGTATGTCCTGAATGTAAAGAAGGGATGTCAATTGACGACAAGGACTGCCACAGGCTGATCATAGAAAGTGTTAACTACAGGGAGAGAAAAGGCAAGTTGTTCATCGAATTTCCAAAGCAGATAACTTTTGTTTGTGCCTGCGGGCATGAATACGTGTTCGAGACAAAACTTGTCTAGTGGAGGGTAGCTATGATTACAATAAGGATTAATGACTATGGAGTGGACGTGGAAATAGAGAATAATGGACAGAAAAAATTCAAGTACCTTAGCCTGCCAAAGTTTCAGCAGCTGGTTTTGCAGGATTACGATTTTAGCACGGGGTTAATGCCGGTTGGCACTATTGCATTTGAAAGGAACGGGACCGGGGAGAAGATTGCAATCATGCAGCCAGCGTCGATTCAGAACGTGCAATTTGAAATCTGTCAAGAAAACAAAAATCCCGTAATTGAGAAATTCACGGTTCCCATGCCGCCGCTCCTGTGGATATTCGGTCTCGGTCTTGACAGGAAACTGAAAGATGCTAGCGTCTTTGCCCTGAAGACAGGACTGGTTATTGACACCACGCCGCTTTTTCATGTGCCTTTTTCGAATGTCAATGAAGCTGGAAGAGTCTGCTGGGGGCATGGTAACGATATATTGAACAGTCCTTTCAAGACCTTTGTAGGATTGATCTCTTTGCCAAGGCTTTTTTTCAGCCAGCCATTCAACGCAGACCTTGACAACGGTGGTAGCAGGAGCAAACCCGAGGAATCAAAAACCCTGCAATTCTTCAGAAAGTATAATGGAAAAAAGAAATTCCCGTTTGAAATCCTACGGGGATACAAGAAGTTTGAGGAGGTGTGGAATGAAGATGGATTTTAGCAAGTTGTGCGGCTACTCAATCGGAATGCCGGAGAAGTTAGAAAAAAAGGTCAACTATGTATTGGCAGGAAACGGCGGCGTGGAGATAAGGGAGAACGAAATCGGAACGTTCTCGGCCGTAACACAGAAAGTTCCGGGCCTTGAGCCTGTCAAACAGGGCCTGCGCATGAAGCTGCCGAAAATACCATTGCAGATACTTTTGCAGATAATCAGCTTCTTCAAGGATGTCAACATGCGATACGGGACGGAGGCAATGATACAGATATTCTGGGACAGGCAGAAAAATGAGTATTTTGCCTTCTGTCCAAAACAGGAAGTTGGCGGTGCTTCGGTAGATTTCAAGAGAGATGGGGAGAAAGAGAAGAGGTATCTCCTCGTGGCGGATGTGCATTCACATAACGAGATGAGTGCTTTTTTCAGCGGAACTGACGACAGGGACGAAAAGGAAACGAGGCTTTTCGGGGTCATTGGAAACATAAGAGATCCCCTGCCGGATGTTCAATTCAGAGTATCTTCCGGAAACGGCTCCGTAGAGGTACCTCTTGAGGACATCTTTGACCTGAGGCAGGAATATCCAAAATCGTGGTTCAAGCAAATCAAGATAAAGGAGTTTAAATTTGACAAGGATTATTCCCGCGTTCAGGGAAGTCTTTGGGGCGACAAAGAACTGGATAAGTTGAATGCCGATTCATCCAGGAATATAAAGGTTACAAGTGACATTGAAAATCTAAAATCCCAGATTTTCAACACCCTCCGGAAAGATGAAATCGAGTGGCTGATTGAAGAGTTGTCTTTCAATCTGGACGAACCTTGATGATAGAGGAGGCAAACTATGAAGACGCCAAAAGAGCATTTTTCGTTTTATGCGAGCAACTGCAATATCGTGCAGATTGGTTGCGGTGGAACGGGCAGTTTGTTAGTGCCTTACATTGCGAGAATAATGAGTTGCCCGAGCTTTGAAAACATAGGCAGCTATACTCTTGTCGATGGAGACAAAGTAGCCAGCAAAAACATCCTGAGGCAGAATTTCATCAGCGCTGACGTTGGAAATTTCAAGGGAGAGGTGCTGGCAAAACGCTATTCGCTTGCTTTCGGAATAGAAATTGCCTCCGTGCCAATCTACGTTACCGGAAAGGAATCCCTTGACAGGATTTCACAGAACAGATTAAAGATTTTGATCTCATGCGTTGACAACAACAAAACAAGGAAAATCATCGCTGAATGGCAGAACGATAACATCTATTCGGACCCTATCTGGATTGATTCCGGTAACGAGCTGCTTGGAGGACAGGTCTTTATCCAGGGCGCTGCAACAAATGGCATAAGGACAAGCATATTGAAAGCGCATCCCGAGATTGCAAAAGCGGAAGACAAATTGCCGACAGAATTGGGATGTGCCGAAAGGCTTAATTCCGGAGAGCAAAGTCTGGGCGTGAATGCCACAGCCGCCAATGTGATTTTCAACGTCATGTGCACGCTGCTAAGAAACGAGAAGCTGCATTATTATGAGGTTGACTTTACGGCACACAATTCGTTCAAGAAAAAATTCCTTGACGATTGGAAGGATTAATGGAAGAAAAGGAGGCTAACGTGAAAATAAGAATATCATCGAGGCTGGCAAAAGAGTTAAAGAAAGCATATAGCAATGAGTTTGGGGTGCCGGTTTATCAGGGCACCCCTTATTGCAGGAGCAGGCTAAAAAGCAAAGGATGCTCTGGCTGTGAAAGTGAAGAAGGCTGCATTGGATTCAGAAAAGTCTTGGGAAACAGCTTGTTCATACGGTGCATTCTGGAGCAGGTCAAAAACAAGCTAAGGCTGTTCCTGAAAGGAAGGAGAGAGATTGATGACCAGGAAGAAGATTAGTGATTTTGATAAATTAAAAGTAAGAGTTGAACTTATCAGGGAAAGTAATACTCCACCCAGGCCTACCGTTACGTCGCCATTAGAAGTGGTTAATCTTGTGAGTGACCTGAACAAAAAGGACAGAGAGCATTTCCTATGCCTTCATCTCAACACAAGGAATGCGGTAATAGGCATAGAAGAGGTAACCATAGGCTCGCTTAACGCTGCCGTTGTGCATCCCAGAGAAATTCTCAAAGGAGCCTTGTTAAATAATGCAGCAGGGATAATATTGGTGCATAATCATCCAAGCGGGGATTGCGACCCTTCAGAAGACGACATTGAGATTACGAATCGGCTAGTAAAAGCCTGTGAAATTATGGGCATAGAGGCTTTTGATCACATCATTGTTGGCGGCGGGAAGTATTTCTCGTTTAAAGAGAAAAACATAATGCCGAAAGGAGGCAATGAGTCATGCCTTACAAAATAATTGCTTACATTCCCGTGGAGGCAGATGAACCGGAGATATTCAAAACCTACAAGGAGGCAAAAGAGGAGAAAGAACACATGGAGTTTATGCAGCCCGAAAACATTTACAGAATAAAGTATGTGAAACAAAGAGGAGGAAATCGTGCACAAAGAGATTAAGCACAGAACCGTACTGATAATAAGGAATTTATATGTCGCCACAAACAAACCGATTGGATTCATGAAAAAATTGGAAAAACTGCTGCGCAAATACGGAGAACGGAACTGGAGTTACAATTTCAGGGTTGAGAATTGATAAAAAAGGAGGCAGGAAAGATGGATGACATAATTTCTCGCTACACGCAGGAACAAGCAATCGAAGACGGCATTCTCGTGAAAGTCGGGACTTGCGGCAGACTGCCCGTGGTGTTTACAACCAACCTATTCTACGACGGATATGAAGACAGGGAAAAAAGAGTCGAGCTGGTCAAGAAAGGGCTCGAAATGTTAAAGCAGCCCGATAAGGAGGATACTGATTACATGAAGCTGCGGGTAATCGAGAAGGACAAAATCTGGGTTATTCTCGATGGCAACGGCATAACGTTTCTGAAGCCTGAGGATTATTAGTCCTTAAAACAAAGAAAGGAGACTGGCATGAAGGACAGGAAAATAAAATTGGGCGTTGTCGGAGTGGACAGTGGGCATTTAGTTATCTGCGATCCTTGTTATGTTGGTAGCCATTCGTCTCTTAAATTTGAAAATATTACCACAGCAGTAGGTCTAAATTCGGGTAATCCAAAAAAGTGGAAGAAGTTTGCTCAATTAAAATATGACTTAGGTCATGCCGGGGCAGGGATAGTTTTTCAATCGGGATTGGGCGATGGCGTATATGAGGTCTGGGCCAGAGTCGGCAAGATTAACGACCTGGGAGAAAGGATAAAGGAAGTCATGGTCAAATTGATTTCTTGAAAGCGACTTCCGGAGGAAAAATGCCACAGATAATTGATAGAAATATTGCTATTGTCAGGCAAGATGAATTAGGAACAAACTGCTGGATGCCAATCAGATTCCTGGACAGGTGCAGGGAATGCTTCCGATATGAACGGTGTAAGTATCCTGAGAGGAAAGCGGATGCCATTTATGATGCGCTACTCAGAGAAAAGAACGAGTTGAATAGAAAGTTAAAAGCCGTAAGAAAGGAGATTGCCCAGATGTCGGGGAAACCTGATGAAATTTGAACGGTTCTTTCGCAACGAAAGCCGAAAGCCAGCCATCGCGCTGGCTCTGGCAGGACTGGCCACTTGCCACTGATGAGGCAGGCTGTTTAGGCTTTCTGGAAGAATTCTTCTTACGAGAGTTTAAATTCAAAAACTTGCATTGAGAGCAAAATTTAAAAAGGACAGAGCATAAGTGTATATAGGGAAAATGAGTAAAAGAGGTTATAAGCTACAAAATGCAATGCATTTAGAATTTTCGCGAGTTTCTGTTAGTGGCCTTATTTCTAAATTTTTTAATAAAAAGTCAATTCTAATCATTTTGCTTTTTGCCGTTTTATTATTTAACCTGGCGATAGCTACAGCCGGCCACCCAACTTTGGTAGGGTTGCAAGGAAAAGTGCAGGACAGTAGCGGGAACGATGTTGCCAGTGCAAACTTGACTGTAAACATTAGCACTTCTAATAGCTGCACAGCCGGCGTCTTTTTTAGTCATGGTTATCCAAATAACGTCTCCAGCGGGATATTTGACATAATGTTGGGAAGCACATATCAGTTAAACCTGAGTTACAATGAAGATTATTATCTGTGCCTTTTCGTAAATGGAGAGCAAGTGGGCGGCCCCTATAGATTCAGGGGCGGCCAGGGACAGATAGGAAGTGAAGATATCAATAAAACTGACGACTATACTTTTGGCAGTGTTAATGTCACCGGCACTGTTAATATCACCAATAACATTACAGTAGGCGACAGCATAATACCGGACGCAAACAATACAGGAAGCATAGGTTCTTCTTTGTTGCAATGGGCAACTGGCTTTTTCAATGTTATTTACGAAGCAGGTTCTCTTTTAAGTGACTTATATTGCAAGCTGACTGGCTGTACGATAAGCGGAGACCTGAATGTCACAGGAAACGTTAACGTGAGTGGCGACACGGACCTTAGTAAGCTATATTTACCGCAGCTCAATGGATACATATATTTCGGCCACCAATCTGGCGGGGAAGATATGTATATTAGGCCTGTCAGCAATATCTTGGTGATTGACTGTTATAATGAGATTTCTTTTCGTATAGATGAAAACGAGGAAATGTATTTAGATAAAAATACATTAACTTTAATTAACCCTATTAATATGAATAATCAAGAATTTAGAAATCCAGGTGCGATTAAATCTGATAATGACTTGAAATTTTATCCTTCGGGTGATTCAGATTATTCGGAAATAGGACAGGGGGATACCAATACAAACATCACCTATATTGCTTTAAGAAATGCAAATGGAACCTTGGTTTATATTTATCCAAATTCAACAGGAGACGGCATAATAGCAAGCACAACAAAACCATAAGGGGGAGGATATGGCGATGGATTATCGGGCAATTCTAGAGTCCATTGAGGCTCTAACTATAATGAAAAGTCCAAACGGGACTATTGGCTGCTGCACGATGAATGATACCTACTCATTTAACTGCTTAGCCGGGCCATGTTAAAAATGAAACATAAGTTGGTTTTATTTAACCTTTGTGCTTTTCTACTTTTATTTCTGGTAATGCAAACGGTAAGTGCATTCTCGGGAAATAGCACAAACTACAATATACCAATGGCCAATATCAATTATGCAGCTTACAACGGTTCGAGTTCTAACTATAAGATAGAATTTAGTTTAACAGCTCAAGCGGTTGCAAACGCTACAACCAATTATACGCTATACATGGGGTATTTTTCACCCACGGCGCTGCTTGAAGACGGCTCTTCCTGCACACGGAATGAAGAATGCTCTTCAGGTTATTGTGTTCATAGCATTTGCCGTTCAGCGACGACTTACTGCGGAGACGATTACTGCGATTCAGGGGAAAGCTGTTCAAGCTGTTCGGCTGACTGTGGCTCATGTTCTGGAGGGGATTTTCCTCCAGAAAAGGCTAAGGAATATGATTTGGGCAATTTAACAACCAAGGGAAAAAACCAATCTCTTGCCTTGGGAGAAAATGCGACATTCGTGATAAACAACGTAATTTATAAGGTAAAAGCAACAGCCATAAATTCAACTTCCATAAGTCTGCTGACAGATTCTATTAATCTGACTTTAGGCTTGAATGAAACTAAAAGTATAGACCTTAACAAAGACGGAGTGAATGACGTAGAAATAACTTTAAATGACATAGTTAAGAACAAGGCGCATTTAACATTCAAGGCAATAACAATTGCCAAACCAGCAATTTGTGGAAACGAAGTTTGTGAGGATAATGAAACCCAGCAAAGTTGCTGTACTGATTGCGGCTGTCCTGCTGGGCGGGAATGCGTGAATAATGCCTGTACCAAAGCAAAGGTACAAACCAAACATCTTAAGATAATAACAATAGCGATTTTAGTCTTGGCGGCATTGGTAATTTATTACTCGGCGTTAAGAAAGCGGAAAAAACGATAGAAAGGTTTTAATCAAGATTTATCTACGACAAAGTTTAAAATCCGAGCACTAACTTATTTTACTTTTTCTTATCTTCCTTCTAGTTTGGTCTCCACTCTCTTTTTTCTTTCTTGTTCTTTTTTCGCCTTAAAACCTTCTTTCTACATAGACTTTTCTAAGTCTTATAGCTAAGATTAGCACAGGGTTAGATTGCCCCGAAGCACGAAAATCTGCCTTCCGATAAATTCTGTGTAAACCTTAAAAAGGCCAAATGATTTGATTAGCAAAATGGCTAAGGTTGAAGATTTGGAAATAAAATGCAAGAGGGCTATCGTAAAGGCAAAAGACACTGTCCTGAACATCAGGGACATACTGAAAGACATAGAAATGGAACTGACGCACCTTATCGAGTACAGAAAGTACAAATTTTTCTCGATGCCCAAGTACAAAGGCAAGTACGACTTTTACAACGGCAACGGTTACGGTAAGTAAGGTTTATCTTATTAGTGTTGCAGTCCATTCTTCTACTCTATAGTATGTTCGGTGTTTCTACGCTGCCCAGGACTCGGTTTAGCCCAAGAGATGAGTGATTTGAAGTAGATTTAGTGTAAAAGATTTAAACTTGCTTGTATTCGGGTTATTGGTGGCGTCAAAAAGGGGGATTTGAGGTTGAAATATGGGAAAGTTGCTAATTATAACAAGCAAAATTAGAGAAGTCGCGGAAGGAATGAGCATAGGAAGTGACTTTGCCGAAGCTTTAAGCAGGGAAGTTGAGGCTTTAATCAAAAATGCAGCAAAGAGGGCCAAAGCAAATGGAAGGAAAACAATCAAGGCCAAAGACCTTTAACGGCAAGAAGGAATGTAAGTTTTGCGGTGAAAGGGACCTATCTAAGCTGGTTTCCAGAGTAATTGCCTTCAGGGGAAAGATAGTGAAAAGAGTGGTTATCTGCATGAAGTGTTTAGGAAAGCTCCTTCCTTGCCCTGAGAATGAAAACCATTAAGATAGACAACAGCGTGGTGAAGTTAATAGGAATAATACTTATTTTTCTTGCTTTGTGCATAACGGGCTTCGATTTGGAAGACCTTGCAAGATACTGCAGGAAAGTAAATACTGTAGAAAACGCGGGTGCGAAAATTACTGATTTAACGTCGCAGCTCACAGCCGAAAGGACCAAAACGGAAAGGCTTGAGAGGAAGCTGGATTCTCTAACGAGTCAATTACAATCTGCCATGGAAGAATTGGAAGAACGGCAGGCGGAAATTTCCGGGTTAAGTGAAGAATTGGATGAGGTAGAAAGGACGATAGCCAAATTGAAGACCTGGATATCAATAAACGCCTATCTGCCGGAAACGATAATTAAGCAAATTCATGCGCGATGCGGAAGTCCCGTAACTAAAAAAGACGGCATGTGTCTTATTGATACTTTTAAAATGGGATCTGACATGCTGGACTGTCTTGGCTTTGAATGGGACGACAGCAGAAAATCGGAAGAATTTAATCGTTTCGATACTCTAAAATTCTGGAATGCAAGGAAAGGAGATTGCAGGGATTTCAGTCTTTTTGCTGCAGCATGGCTCAGGTATGAGATAGAAGATGCCAAAGGATGTTCAAAGACTGGTGTTCTGATGGGGAACATTACTAGAAAAATTATTTATGTCAGCGATGGCAGTCGTGTCTACACTGTGTGCGGATGTTTTTCGGATCAATCATGCCATTGTGAGGTTGGTGTTAACAACGCAAGCAGGCCGTATGAATGCGACTTTTTTCAATCTACATTCCTGTTCGACCCGCAGGGAGGATTTTACACCGGAGCAAGCACGGAAGAATTTAACGGTGGCATTGTAAGGCTTTTCTCGCAGGACAATTATTATGACATAGACCCCGATGGTAATAATGTGCTGGGCTCACTGGCTTAGAACTTACTTGAATGAGAAGTAATTCAAAGCAGAGCATCATAATACATTCAGTGTAGAAAAAGTATAAATAGAAGCGAACAGAATCGTGCTGCTTACGGCTGGCGCATATATCAAACCAATACCAAATCTATGGTGTAACAGCACCGACGATAAAGAACCGAACTTTTTTTGCGGTCTCCCGCTCAGGGCGTTCCAATAAAAAATTCGGGTAAAAGCGTAAAGTTTATAAACTAGCTATGCTTCTAGTTTGGCATGGAAAATGCCACCACGGAAAAAATAGAAGTGCATAACGAAACGAAAAGATACGAAAGAAGACTCCATTCCTTAAAAGAAGATAAAAGCATCAATCCGGAAAACAAAAAGGTCATGCTTGACTTTCTGAAAGACTGCGAGCTCGGTAAAATCAGCAGAAAACCCTGTGGGCCTGCAAGGCTTATGAAGTATATTTACCTTCTGACAAGAGTTAATCAGATGTTTGAGAATAAGCCTTTTAAAAGATTAACTTCCAAAGACATAGAAAGAGTGATAACAAACCTCAGAAAGGGTGAATACAAAAGACAGTTGGTGCATTTAGTAAAGATTGGAAAAAATAAAAAGAAGTTGGTAAAAAAAGAAACCGATAGACCGCTTGACGTAGAAACCGTCTCAGACTTTGAAATGATGATAAAAAGGCTTTTGGGTTATATCTTTGAGATGGGCGACAAGTACCAGAAGCTGGCGGGATGGATTAAACCCAAGCAGGTGATTAAAGAGATTCCTGCATTGCCAAGGGAAGAGGTAGAAAGACTTGCTGAGTCTTTCAATTTAAAGTATAAAGCTGCCGTTATGGTTTTATTTGATGCCGGCGCAAGAGCCTCGGAATTTTTGAACATAAGAATAGGTGATTTAACAAGAAAGGAGGACCATTACATAATCAGGATCAAACACAGCAAAACAAAACCACGGACGATAAGTGTTCCCATGTGTACAGAGGTATTGGATGCCTGGCTTTCCGTACATCCTGACAAGGATAATCCGGAAGCGCAAATGTTTCCTGTAACCTACGATGCCTTAAGAGTCAGAATTAGAAGTCAGGGCCAGAAAATTCTCAAGAAGAACGTCAATATCCATCTATTCCGGCACTCTTCTGCTACCTATTATTGCCACCGGATTAATCAATATCAGCTTTGCTACAGGTATGGCTGGAGCATGACGTCAAGCCAGCCTCGACGTTACATAGACAGGGAAGGCATAAACGAACAGGAAACTGCCCAGGTCATAAAATCAGACGACATGGCAGCACTCAGGAAAAAGAATCAGGAATTAAGTGAGGAAATAATGAGACTTAAAGCGAATTATGGTAAAATACAAAAAATAGAAGACGCGATTGACAGGATTGACGATTCTCTGCAGCAAATAAAGAAGTTGCCGAGATGATGCTAGGTAGACAAAAAAAATAGTGATGTATCATAAACAGCTGTTTCTAAGAACCTGATAAATTTAGTGTAAATCTTTTAAAGGATGATGTACTGCTCAAAGATAGAAATGGAATACAAAACAAAGAAAGAATTGGAAGAAAAATACAGGCTATTAAAATATCAGGATAAGGCCGAAATGGACTACGGTAGAGGTTTTGATCCACATTTTCGCGTATTGAGTAAATTATATTCTCTGCTGCCGGAATGGTTATCTATTCTAAGGGACCACTTCAGAAAGGTTTACGACCCGCGTAAACCAGAACCCATGGACAAGAAAGCCAGGAATAAATGCTATTATTAGGTCTTTTGTTTCTGATTCCGCACTTCATTTTCTCTCTTCTTATTGGAATCATAAATCCTTTTTACCTATCTTAGGCTATTTTGGCCTAAATCCTCTAATATACAAGTGCCTGCGGCAATCCCCGAGGCCGCCCGCGGAGGCGGCCGAGGGCAATAATTTTTATATCTATTGTCCTTGTTGTTTTTTATTTACCCTTGTTTACCTGGTTTGTAAGGCCGCGCATAGTCTTGTGCCCGTGCCAGGGCAAGGCCTTACCTGGCTAATACGAGATACTCGTTTATGCTCGCTATCAGCTGCCTGAGCCTGAGCTCTGCGAGCTTTGGCTTTACGCTCGCTATGAGCTCGTTCAGCTTGAGCTTTGCGAGCTCTGCCTGCTCAGCGATGCGGATAAGCATTCGCGTTTCGTCGTTCATTTTTATAGCACCCCCTTTCAGTTTTTTTTGAAAAATTAAATTTTTTGTCATGAAGTGATAAAGTCGGGGGGTCCCCTTTTATGGGTTTCGTGTCGTAAGACCGAAAGCCTTAAAATGGGGGGAGACTAACGGAATGACAAAAAATACGGGATGCGGCTTGCCTCATCTGTGCTCGTATTTTTTACATTTCTAGTCTACCGCTCTACCCTGCGCGCGGTCGTGCAGAGCCTCCCTCGTGTGGAGCGTGCGGAGCTTCCCGTGTGGAGCGTGCGGAGCCTCCCTCGTGGAGCGTGCGGAGCTTCCCGTGTGGAGCGTGCGGAGCCTCCCTCGTGTGGAGCGTGCGGAGCCTCCCTCGTGGCGCGTGCGGAGCCTCCCTTGTGGCGCGTGCGGAGCCTGTCGTGCGGCGTCGCAGTCTTCCCTCTGGCGTCGCGGTCTGCGGCATCCGAGCGAACCCTCTGCGAGTTGGAGGACGACCTCGGGTTATCAGAGCGGAACCTCGATAACCCAGAGCGGAGGACGACCTCTGCGAGCTGGGTCGCTCCTATCGTTTTTAACCGATTTTTATTTTTTGTATTTTCGGTATGAGTTTTACTACCGGATATGCTCGCTAAGTTATTGTAACTTGCGAATTATTTCCCGGCAACATCGCCTGCCCTCGCTGCGTGTGGGCGTGTGCGCGTGTCTGCGTGTGCGCGTGGGCTGCGTGTGCGCGTGTCTGCGTGGCGGCGTGTGGGCGTGTGCGTGTGCGTGTGGGCTGCGTGGCGGCGTGGTTCGCACTCTTTTAGATTTATGGTGGAACTTCATAAGCATAAATAATGGCTTGTTTGTTATGGACGCGCCAATCTTTTTATGTTATAATTTCTAAAAGTAGCAAATTATTTGCCGAAGGGCAGAAGGAGGAGGTTTTAAAATGGAAAGAGAACCGATGGGAGCACTCTCTGAGGACATTACTCGAGTGCAAATGCTAAATCTGGAGTTAGGGCAGTTATCCAAAGTACCGCTATCACGAATTGAGGGATACAGTGAAATTCCTCTCGAAGTAATAGAAGAGTTGGGTCTCGAAAATGTCAGGATTGTTCAATTTTTAAGGATAGACAGAGCACGGATTTTAGAAATGCCGCTTCATATACAAAGAATAATTCAGAATTTTAAATCGAGAGTCGTCAAAGAGATAGAGGATAGATTATTGGAACTGCTGAGCTCTTTAAACGAGCTAAAACAAAAGTATTCCAAAAGCTCACCACACGTTAAAGGGTTCTCGCTTCAGGGCGGATTTCCATGGGGGATTAGTGTAGCGGTTGACTTCGAATTTTAATTTCCGTATCTTCTTCTGTATATTTCCGCTTTTCCTTTAAAGTTCTTTTCCCAATCCTCAGCATACTTTTTCACCAAAGGCAAAACCTCGTCTGCCCAGACGTCTATTTTTAGGTATTCTTTCATGTCCCTCATGTCCACGAAATGGTATATGCGGGCTACCATTTTCCCCCAAAGTTTTTTCTCCTTAATGACATGAAGGTAGGATTCTTTGTCGCTTTTGACTTTATAGCCTTTTGAGACAATTTCTTCCAAAGCCTTCTCGCAAAAGCCCTCACAAGTTTTGCTTTTTATGATGTCTGAAATCTCAACCATCCTAAACCAGGTGTAGAAAGACAATATGATTTATAAGCCTTTCTCTTTTATTCATAGATTTTGCCTGACATGAAATTTTTTTGGTGTGGCATATGCCGTCTTTGTAAGTTTCGTGGATGCAAATGCCGTATATGTTGTACCTGCAGTTTTCGGGGCATTCCGGCGTTGGCTTTTCTTTAATTTTCCCGTCCTGCAATTTTTTATATCCTGCTCTTTCGTTCTCTCATTTTCTCGGTCTTTTATAGACCTGGCTCATTAAATCACTGTAAACCACATAGCCTAACCGTGATAAGTATTCTACGATTGCGTGTATTATTTGCTCCCTGATGCTTCTGCGCTTATCGGCTCTTGCTTTAACGAGCCACGGCAGAAGTGCTTCAGGCACTACCAACGTGTACGTCATTTTGTTTGCCTCCTTTTAATAAGCCTTTTTAGGAGCTCTCGTTCCAGCCCAGGCGCTTAAGCGTATCCGTGAGGCCGTTTATTAAGCTCAAATTCTCGCCGTGCGATTTTATTAAAACTTTTAGGTCAAAGGGGTTAATGTCTTTCCAGTATTTCACGTATTTGGCGTATTCTGGTTTTTCTTTGCTCTTTTTCTCAAAATACTTTATGCTTTCCTGCCTCTGCTTTTCCGTGAAAAAGAAATCTCCCTCGTCATTTATGCATAGGTCATCAATGAATCTTAATTTAATCTCCATCAGCAGCGTTATTATGAAGACGTGAAATTTGATGTTAGGTATTGCCTCTTTTTCGTTAAATATTTGTGTCTTCGTGAAATCCCGCCATTCGTATTTGTTGTTAAAAGGATTAAGATAAAAGCCGCAGCTAAAACTCTCGCTTAAATGATTGCCTGTTTCGTCCTGGTTATGGACGATAACCTCTTTTATGCTGCTTTCTTTCGCTTCGCTGTTATTATACTTTTGTTCGGAAAAACTAAACCATTTCTCCAATAGCTTGCCGTTCTGGTCGTATAGTTTGTCCTCGGTTACAAAACCTTTATATTCAAGTTCCCTGAATTTATAGTTGCATTTACGTGCTTTTTCCTTGACGAGCTCCAAAATTTTAGGTATTAGGTATTTCTCGTTTGGCTTTAATTGTGCTTTATAGTGTATCGTTATGCCCATTTTAAACCTCCTTTCATCTGTAATTTTTTTTGTAAATTGCCACGAGGCTGTGCCCAACGGGCTTTGCCACGTAGGGGTCCTTGTTTAGGTATGCCTCGACTTTTAACGCGTCGTTGACCTTGTGAGTGTCAAAATAGCCAATCAGTTTGTATTCAAGCCTCGGTCTTGTTTTCGTTAAATTCATGCGTCGCGGTTTTCCTATCTGCGTTATTTGCTCAAGGTTGGCGGCGGTCATTTTAGTTTTCTGTCTGGATTGGTTGGATTTTGTATTCCGTAACCAAAATGCAGTCCTGCCATTCCTCTAAGCAGTCGGGGCACAAATTCTCGTGCCCTTTCTGCTCAAACTTTCTGCTGCACTTTTCACATTCCATTTTGCTTTTTTGTTATCGCCTCGGTAATCAGTTTTGTTGCTTCTTTTTTTGTTGCGTTTTCCGGCAGTTCTATTTCCAACGCTCGAGCATAAGCCATCTGCCTTGCCGTCGCCGGACTGCCGTTGTTGTTTTGTCTTGCCTCTGCGATTTCTGCCATTCGCCTGTCCTTTGCTACCTCCTGCATTATTGCCAGAGCAACGCTCTGCTTACCTCTTCCGCTAAGCTTCGCTGCGATGTCGTTAAATTGCTTGATGTATTGTTCGACTTCCATTTTTTTTCTTGCCTCCTTTCAATTTTTGATTTTGATTTTGACTGACTTCAAATCAGCCTCAATTACATTAACAAAGAAACGAGCTGGAGCGTGCCCGCAGGGCGAAAGGCTTAAAATAGGGAAGCGCAGGATAATTTGAAGGAAGTATCGGTTGTTAAGGAAGCTTCAAATTTCCGAGAACCTCTTTTTATGCGTTTCAGCGGAAGCTCATCATGAAACTGCCCTGCCCCGGGCGGGCAGTTTTTGGTTTTGTATTGTTTTTTTTGTCTGTTTTAAGTTGCATTGCTCGCTTGAAATTTTTTGTTGATTGTTTTCTAAAAATTTGTTAATGTTTAGCCGAAATGGGCATTTCAATAAAAGAAGACATTCGTATTGAGTTTAAGGCGTTTTCTCGGCTGCCGGAGATAGGGAGGTAAACGTGAATTTAAAACCACTAACCATAGGATTACTGGCTTTGTCTTTGCTTCTGCCTTTGCAGGCAGCCGCGGCCCTTCGCCTTGAATTCGGCATAGAGCCAAATTACACTTACGCCTTCGCAAATCCTGCAAAAGACTATTTCAAGGATTTAAACGAGGATTTCAGAACCGGTGTTTATACATTCACAACACCAATCCCGCAATGGGAGGATATCAAAACGCCAAACTTTCACGAATTTGGCGGAGAAGGCTCCTGTCTTGCTAAGCTGAGATCCGGCAAAATTAAGAATCTCCGCATCGGGCCTGTTGTAGGCGTTAGGATATCAAGTCCACGTAGCACGTATGACAAGAGCTATGATATTTGGGATGAAAAATATCAAGGAGGAAAGTACATCCCTACTAATTTCAAAAGGCAAGAAGGCATTAATACAAGCACAGTTTTTTTAGGCGCGAGAGGAAAAGCAAGCTTAACAAAGAAACTTGATGCTACAGCAACAGTTGGCGTCAATTTCTATAAAGTCAAAGGCGATGTTGATTACATGCTGGATAGGTTGGATAACCCCTATGAGCAGCATCGCAAAGCAGACTACAAAGGAAACGGCACTGGTTTCTCAATTGAAGCAGGAGCGGATTACAAAATCATAAGAAACATATTGATTGGAGCAAGCTTTGGCTACAGAACTGGAAAGGTGCAGACAAAAGGGAAGCAAGTTGTTACTTGCACCTCATGGCCAGAAGGATACAGCGTAACTGGAGATTATTCTCCTGAGTTTGACCCAAGTGGCGCATACGGCAAATTTTACGTCGGAATAAGCTTTTAAGAAAATCTGCTTTCAATCGTTGTCAAGTTTTATACTAATTATGGGGAGGTGATAAAAAATGCCAGAATCAGAGATACATCAAAGTTTGAGATACCGCTCTGCAGCTATCCTGAAGAACAACGGCTGGTCGGTTACGCACGACGACGGCGATACTACCAGACCCGACATTGTGGCGACAAAAGATTGGAGAAGATGGCTTATAGAAATTGAATGGAGCGGGTCGAATATCGAGAGAGACCTAGAGCAGGGAGCTGAAATTTTCGTGACTACTCCGGATAAATTAGATGAAATTAACAGGAAAGTTAAGTGGAGAGCGCCGGTCGTGGACATTGACGGGTTCCGCGATGAAGTGGAAGAAAAGTCGTGACACGGTGAAAGGATATGCAAATTGCAACCGTCTTCTTATGGATCACAATCTTTGCGGTCTTCTTTCTCGTCCTGTCGCACATGATGCCTTTCTTCAGAGGCAGAGCGTACTTCACAGCAAGGGAAAGCACTTTAAGAATTATCTTGGTCTCCTTTTTGACCTTTGTTCCTTTTCTTCTTGCCGCTGTTTTCCTCTCGCCTCTTTTGAAAATTGGAATCCGCCCCTTTGTTGAAAAAATTCTTGGTCTTTGGATAACTGACAGGACAATGGCTATCTTTGCTCCTGCCACAATCCTTTTCCTTGCCTTGGCAGGAACCTCAATACCTTTAGCGGCGATATTCCATTATCTTTTTGGCTTTGAGCTTTTTTTAAAAGCAAATAGGAAGTATGAATTGCCACCCAAGGCAATAGAGGAAAATCCAACAGTCTGCGAACTGCTGAATATCTTTTCGCATTGCCTGAAAAGTGCTGGAGAAGAAAGACTTTGGAGGATTTTTCTTTTGGGCGAGGGACCGGAAACCCCGCCAATCTTCCCAGGTTGCGGGATTATAGGCAAAGACAAGAGATTAGCATTGCTGGTGAGCAAGGATTTCGTAAGAGCTTTTCAGGAAGGGCAGCTCACAAAAGAAGAAGTCGAGGCCATATTTTTCCATGAAATCGCCCACATAAAAAACAAGGATTATTTTCTGCCCTTGTGGTCAAAGATGTTCATTCAATCAAGGCTTTTTTTTATTGCATGGGGTTCCTTTATACTAGGCATGATTGCCAGCTCGGCAGCCTTTGTTAAAATGGAGGGACTAGGCGCCGTGCTTAACTGGAGCCTCTTGAGTAAGGTGATAATATTAACCTTTGGCTTCGTTCTCCTGAAAGGCGTCATATACACGCTTTTGGGCGAAAACCTGCGGGGCAGAGAGTACCTGGCTGACAGTAGCGCAATTCGCTATACAAGCCGGGATGCAACAACAAGGGCAATAAAAAAATCCGCAATGCTCTTTGCCGGAGTAGGCAGGTTCTCATGGCTTCCGTTTGTGCTGGGCAGAAAATCAGCATGGCATCCCGACCCTGTAAAGAGAATAAAGGCACTGGATGAAAGGCTGATTGGATTTTCAGGCAAAACACAACCCATCAGGGATGTGATTTTTGGCACTCTGACTGTGGCTGTTTTCCTATTTGGCGTAGCCCTTGTCTTGGAGTTTCTGACGCAAAAGTGGAGAATGGCGGAATTGATAGACATTTACGGTCCGCTTAACCTTTTCCTGACACTTTTCTATTTCTTGGCAATCGGTGGCCTTGCTGCGGAGCATCTGTTTATGCGGAAGTACTCGGCCTCACGGGCGTGGTCGCAAGTCCACATAAGGAATTTTCTCATTGCATTAATCCTGTCTGTGTTGGGCAATTTGGCGACAAGATTCCCGACGCAAATACACTTCCTGTATCAGTTTAGGCTGCATTTCTTCAAGGCCTTCTCGACATCTTTTGTAATGGCAACCCTTTTTTCCATATTTTTTGTGGTTTCCTTTCAAAAGAGAAAGCCGCCTGGGGACGAGGAAGTGCCCATAGAAGGAAGCATTAAATAGAAGGAGAAAAACCTATCATGAAGCATCTAACAACGGAGCAAATTCTCGCATATCTGGACAGAAGCGAAGCGGTTGACATGGACAGGATTTCTGCACATCTCGACAAGTGTGTTGAATGCACGAAAAAGCTGAGAGAACAGGCTTCATACAATCTAGCCCTGAATTTTGCAAATATGCAGAAAAGCCTTGAAAAGGAAAGGGCGCTTTTGAAAGGGTGCCTTAGTGTGGAGGCAATGCTTGACTTCGCAAGAGGCATGCTTTCCGGAGAAGAGAAAAGCGTCGTGGAAAGTCATGCGGCGGAATGCGAAAGGTGCAAGGAAGAAATAGAGCTTGTCAAATTGGTCGAGCCTTTGCCTATGGTTTTCCCGTCCGAGGTAACGGAAGCAGGGAACATGCTGCTTAACACATTACATTGTTTTAAGCTTGCTACGATTGCGCTTGAAAGAGAAAGACTTACCGAGGCAAAAGAAGCGGTTAAGGAGCCTTTACTTGAGAAGATCCGCAGACTGCTTTTTCCGCCAGAGCTTGTGCCCGTGCCGATAACTTTTGCCGAAAGAAAAGAGCCGGGCATAGAGTTTTATCGAGAGTTGAATGATGAGGAGCTTGCTGTCGCGTGTGCGCGAGGCCAGGAGAATGCGTGGCATGTGCTCATGGAAAAGTTTACAGGCCTTGCTTTTCACATCTGCGAAAAATGGGGCCTAAAAGAGCATAGGGAAAACATATGGCAGGATTCTCTTGCTGTGCTTTTGCGGAAAATAAGGAACTTCAAAGAAGGCAGGCTTTCGGATTTCATTGCCATGATAGTTTACTACAAATGCAGGGAAAAAAGGCGTGAGTTAAAAAAAAGCGGGAATATTTTGTCCTTAAACAATCATATAAAAGAAGGGGAGGTGTCTTTTGAGGAAATCCTTGGCCCGGAACAGGTGCCCGAGAAGTTCAGATATCTGTTTTATCATGAAGTAGAGGAAGATATAATTTCGAATGAAACATTGAACATGATTGAGAATGCGATTAAACGCCTTCCGGAAGATTTTAGAGCGGTGATAAAAAGCCGCTTCCTTGAGGACATGAGTGTTAACGAAGTTAGCAAAAAGCTGAATATTCCTGTTAAGACGGTACTTACGAGAATATTGAGAGGCAAGGCAAAGCTTTTCGAGATAATAAGAAAAGAATATCCTGAATTGTCTGAGGAAATCAAAGGCCGGGAATGGATTGTGAAAAACTTCAAAACTTTTCTTGACCTGGGAGAATGAGTTGAAAAGACTTGATAGCCTCTTGTCCATTCTCAAAGAGAGAGCAAGGATAAGAAAGCATAATAAATTGTTTGCGGGCTGTCTGAAAACGGAGGCGATGCTTGATTATCTGTATGATAGGTTAACTTCCGAAGAAGCCGAAGTCGTAAGAAAACATCTCGGCAGATGTCGTCGCTGTGCTGAAGAATTGGAGCTTATGAGGGAAAGCGAGGGCATTGTTTCGGAGTAGGATTTGTAAGAAAAGAAGGCGATTATAAATAACAAGGCGTTTTAGAAAAGAGCGAAAGCCATTTTCTTGGTTCTAATTAATAAGAAGGTAATTAGAGGCCTGTTTTGGCACCCACAAATCGACAGTCTGAAAGCGGCGTTATTTGGGAATTTCAAAGACAGGCTTACCGAGCCGTCCTCGCTCCACGCTGGGTTAAGCAATCCATTTAATTCTATTGGTTGATATATTTTAGAGCTTTTTTCCGTATTTTTGATAAAGCTTTAGAAACTGGGCTGTGATTAGCATAACCGAGCATTCTGCCAATTTCACCTATCTTCGTTATCCCACTTCTTAGGCAGACAACAATTCTTTTTTCTTTAGTGTCTAATAGACCTAAAAAATCTTCCCATAATAGGTCTTCGTGCAGTTCGGAATAAGGTCCATGAACCGGAGGAGTATCATGGAGTTCAACAAATGTTACCTTAATTTTGGATCGTTTTTTGAAAATTCTTCGTTCAAAATCTTCCTTTGCGTAAGACCATTCATTAGAAAAATCATCTTTTATTCTATTTGATTTTACAGCATCAATTATATTACGGAGCTTGCCATTTCTGTCCGCAATTTCCACAATCTCTTTTGTGGCATTCCATGCTTCCTCTTCTCCTTGCCAAATTGGACCACCAATCAAGGGTCTACAAACTTTTACTTCTTGAGGAACGTTCTTTTTGATTTTTTTAAATTCTTTTTCCTCCTCTTTACTTTCAATTGGTATGCGGCCATGGGTCTCAAGCTGCTTCTCTATGAATGAATATGCATAAGGTAACCAATAGTCGAGATTATGGGCTAATATTTTTATCGGGTCGTCTTTGCTAAAAGCAGAAGGTTTAGAACCGGAAATTAACAACGGCCACAGATGAAAAGCAAATGCTTTTGAAAGTCTATCATTAAAATCGGCTGGCAGGTAATTACTGTACCACCCGAAATCGATAGAAAATGGCCACCTACCTTTTTTAATAAGAGGTAATCCAGAATATTTCCGTGTCTTGAAAGGCAGTAAATGGAGTAGCGGTTCATATGTGTAATACTGCTTATTTGGATTGTCGGGCAAAAGATAAATGTTTCTATCCGCAAACCTCTTCAGCCATCTTAATGATTCAGGTAATCTGTGCCAGAAAACATCGTATCGTAAATGACCGGCCTCCCACATCGTGTTCCATTCTGCAATAGCTAATTTTAGTTCAATTTTTGAATCCGTAGGCCGTTTTTTATCACAATAATCATTAACATAAACATATTCAGGCAACTGGTTGTCTTTTGGTTTTGGTATAAACTGGTAAATAAACGCGGCAGAAAGATTATATAATAGGGGAAACTCATTCGGGTCGAAATTATCTTCATTCAAAAGATTCTCTTCCTTCCACCACTCGCCAATGTATTTTTCGTTTTTGTCTTTCATAAAGCCTCCTATTGGGGTTATGGTTTTTGCTTCCCAATAGAAATACGACAAATTTACATTCAAATGTTCCGACTAAATTATTTTTCCCTCTCCAGTCGCAGCCTCGTCTCCTTATATGCGGACGCTTGTTCTGTTTTGCCCTGCTCCAGGAAACAGAGCTCCATGTATCTCAAATAATCGGGATCGTCGGGAGAGCCTTTCTCAAGCAGATATTTTTCCTCCAATTGTGACTTCTCTGTCGATAATTCAAGCTGGAGGAATCCCTTTTTCGACCCCAAAGCTTGCTTTATCCTCATCAAAAGATAATCCGGGCAGGCCTTGGGAACTACTGCAAATAGTCCTTTTGAGTAAGCCTCTCTTATGAGTTCGCTTTTCCCTCTGGTATGAGCCGCCGTGTAAACAACTACAGGAACTTCCCTTGCAAAGCACCAGTCTCTGAGGTTTTTGAATAGCTTTCCCCCTGTTACCCCTGGCATGTCGAGGTCGAGGATAATTAAGTCAATCGGTTTCATTTCTTCCGAAGCCAGTTTTACAAAGATTTGAGAAACCATCACGGGGTCATCAATGCTGGAGACTTCGTATCCGTTCTTTTCCAATAGAAACTGCGTTGATTGGATGGTTTGTCTCTCGTCGTCTATTATGAGGATGTGTGCTGCCATCGGTTACCTCCTCGTATCTTCAATCAGATTTTTTTTCTCTTAAAAGCGGGCAGTAAAACTGTAAACGTCGTGCCCTTGCCCACTTCACTTTCCACGTTTATCTCTCCTCCGTGGAGAGCAACTATCTCCCTAACAATCGTTAATCCCAGGCCAGAGCCTTCCACTATCTGGTCTCTGCCTTTTGTCTTAAAGAAAGGATTGAATATTCTGGGTAAAGCCTTTTTGGGTATTCCCTGTCCTGTGTCACTCACCTTTATTCTAATGTCTTCCTTTTCGGAAGACATGCCGATTTCTACACCCCCTTTGTCAGTAAATTTTATCCCATTCTGAATCAGGTTTCTAATCAAGCGCTCTATGCTCTGCTCATGGCCATAGGCTAACGGAATTTGCTTTTTTCTGTTAAACTTGAGATATATGTTTTTCTTTTTTGCCTCCGAAGTAAAATCTTCCACTATCCGCTTTGTCATTTCGGTTATGTTAAAATGGCCAAAGAGAAATTTCTTTCTTACGTGGTCGTATGCCATCTGGCTCAATTGGTACATGTCACTTAATCCCTGGGCAACGAAGTCAACGTTTTTCCTGACAATCTTAAGATATTTCTCTTTCTCCTCTTCGTTCAATTTGCCCTGCTGCATCAGATATAAATATGTCTGGACGGGGTCAAGAGGCGTGCGCAGGTCGTGGCTGTACCTGTAAACCAAAAGCGACTGCTCGTAATTGAAGAAAGAGTAGCGAAACATTACTTCGGCATCTCTGGCTATCTGCGAGAGTATTTCAAGATCCTGCCTGTTGTACATTTCTCCGGAAACCTTGTCGCCAAGGTTCAATATTCCTTTTAATTCATCGTCTATGTAGAGGGGAACGCTGACGGCAGCTTTTACGCTGTCCATCTCCTTGACAATGGGGTCGTGCTCGGAGAAAGGAGGCTGTATTTTCAGCACTTCCTTAATTGCGATGGTCTTCTCTTTCTTAAGATACGAGACCAAAGGACCTTCTTCTTTAAAGAGAACCTCTTCTATTTCTTCTCCTTCCTTTCCTTCCTTGAAACCCGCATTTGCCTTAACAAAGTAAGATTTGCCGTCTTCGTCGTAAATCATGAAATTGCAATACTTCATGCCTATAGTATTGGCAACGTCTTTCACCAGACTCTCTGACAGTCTGTCCAGGCTGAAGATGGAAAACCACTTGTCGCTAATCCGGCGGAGCTTCTGCTGGTATCCGTATTTGCCTCCGAGGATAACGGGCAGAAGCAGCCTTCTCAAAGGGCCGTAAAGAAGGGGCGAGGCAATTGCCGTGAGGATAATCGTAATTATCATAGTCGGAAGTGAGAAGAATATTATACCCACGGTTATAAAAATAACAGCAGGAACTAACGAAGCAACCAAACGGACAGTGGTGTCCCTAATTGCAAAGGTGATGTCCATCAGGTGTAGAGTAATAATGCCATAAGTGATCAATAGGAATGAGCCCAAGATGAAGAATACACCAATGGGGTAAAATGCAACGCCGTAATTAATGAGGTATTCAACGAGTGCAAAACAATAAAGGCAAACTGCCAAGAAAACGAATTTATTCTGATTTCGGGCAAGTGCCGAACGCTCAGGGTCAACCATTGAGGCTCTAAGGAAAGTCAAACCTCGCCAAGCCACTGTGGCCACGAAGACTAAATAGAGGGGATGAAGGGGACCGGCTCTCCCGTAGCTTCCCCAGTTAAATTCATTATGCCCAGCAATAAATACCTTAGTTGCCCAGAGAATAATTAGCCAAAAAATACCAATAAGATAGAATCGCCGCACCCATACCATCTCTCTTTTGAGATCGAGAAATTGAATTACAAAATGATAATATGTAAAAGGAATAAAGAGAATCAACGAATAACCGACCTTTACAATCAAGTCTTTTTGTGCATCCGTTCCGGCATAATATATAGCAAACCAGCAGGCCTGCCACCAAAAGGTCTCCAAACAAAGTAAAGCAAATGACCGATTCATGGGTGATTTAGGATTTTTCGAAAGGACAAAACTACCCAGTAGCAAAGCTAAAACTGCACAAAGAAGCGGCGAAATGGCGTAAGGATTCATAAGCTCTCCAGACCTAATATCTCAATACCAGTCCTCCCCCGGTAAACCCTGCCCCATAAGTGACGACAAGAAGAAGATCCCCTTTTTTCAGCCGTCCAGCGTTAATGGCTTCGTCAAGAAAGACAGGGACTTCAGCAGCAGCAAGATTACCATAACATTCAAACCGGCTAAAAGTTTTCTCTCGAGGAACCTTTAAGAGCTTCAAGGAATAGTCGAACAAAGGCTTGCTGGGATAGTGAAGAAAGAATAAGTCAACGTTTTCCAATTTGACTCCGGCTTCGTTTAAAAGACACTTAGTGAGAGGAACTAGGTAAGAGTCCATTATGGCGAAGAATTTCTTCTGATCAGGCGACATATAGAACGAACCCTTATATTCCTCGGGAATATCCTCCGGAATTATGGACCAGGGATGGGGAATGTAGATTTTTGAATAGTGCCGGCCGTCAGTCCAAAGAATAGTTCCTAGAAATTGATTTCGATGATGGGACTCAAGGAGAATGCCACCCGCTCCATCACCAAAGATTGCCCTGTGCATAAGATTATGATAGAAGACCCGTGAGCCCACTAACGAGCTCGCCAGCACCAAGATCCTCTTTTTACCTGCATCAAGCAGACGCAGGGCTATATCGACCGCAGCAAGCCAGCCCGTGCAGGACATTGAAACCCCAAACGCAGGACAGGAAGCCCCAATCTTGGCTTGAACTGCAGTTGCTGTATCAGGCTCAACAGAATCGCCGACGTCCGTGCTGCAAATGATATAATCAAGTTCCTGAGGTAAGCATTCGGCTTTCTCCAATATTTTTTTGGCCACTTGCACCATCATGTCCGCTCCGCTTTCATGCGGCGCTGCAGCCCGCCGCTCTCTGACGCCGAGACCTCGCTCTATAGCTATCGGCGTTGTCTTGAGGCCGGCATCAATGATATCTTGATTCGTTACCACCTTTTTTGGAAGATAGCTCGCCGTGACAATTGTCGATGCTTCTTTCATGATTTCTCCTAAGCTAAAGAGGTTCCGTTGCCCTATCTTTAGGAAACGAACGCCACAATGAAATTTCCCATTATCGGTTACGGGTTTAATCCATGCTACTTGTGCTTCTGCTTCTACCGCGGCTAAAGAATGGTCAATACGGAGAGCAACCAACGAAGAAGGTCGTATGGGATTTTCCAAGACAATAGACAAGCCTCCCTCGCTCAAATTGGTAGTCTTTCCCCGTAAAGTCGAGGGGATGGTTGGAGCCACGTTCTTAAGTCTAAGTTGTGCTGGAAAAGCAGCTTTGACCCGCGGATATGTCCTTTTATGAGGTGAAATATCATCTCTCTTCATGTCATTCTCCCCTCCGTTGTTGGTAATTGGTAATTTTGCCCATTCTTTCCAAATCCTGCCCGTTATGCATTTCTCCGCAAGGGCTGTATGTTTTCCTGCCGATACCTCAAATTCAGACTTTCTGGTTCGGGCCAAAAGGCCCAAAGCGAAATGGCAAACTGCCCATGACTTATAGCCTATTGATTTCAGCTTTTTAACATTATATTTATTTTTGCGAAAAAGGTCAACAGGGAAATTGCAGAACTCGGGGAATTATGATGCTAATGCCTAAGGGTTTTTCTTTGCTTGAAATTTCAATATAAATAAATGGTCCTTTTTAGAAAGTTTTAAAAAAGTCGATGGCGTGAAATATGTATGAAAATAACAAGTTTGTTAATTGCAGCAATTTTGGTCTTAGGAATTTTCCTAGCTAGCGGATGTATCGAAACGGGACCTCTTACAAAAGGCGAGACACCAACAGAAACAGAGGCACCAGCTAAAACACCAACCGAACTAGAATTAAAAATAGGAGAAACAGCAAAAACGTCAGTACTGGAAGTAACCGTGCTGTCTGCGGAAAGAAAAGAAGGGTATGTGTCCATGATTGTGCCAGAATATCCAATGGCCCAAGCACCAAGTCCAGGAAATATCTTTCTTTTTGTTGAAGCAGAAATAAAGAACATTGGAAACGATAAAGTTTTTGTCGGCTCAAGTGATTTTAGTGCAATGGACTCTGAAGGGATGAGATACGATCCAGAAATATATTCAGAAAGTGACGCACTGGAGATGTTTAAAGAGCTCTACAAAAACCAAAAGACAAAAGGTAAACTTTTATTTGAGATACCAAAAGGTGCAACAGGTCTTGAGGTTCTTTATGACTTCGGAAACTTATTTATTGGAACAAAGTTAGCTAAGTGGGAAATAGAGTAAGATTAAAAAGGAAATCGTTTTGAAATGAAACAACACATTTTATTCGCATTTTTGATTTTAGGGTTGCTTTTGGTTAGTGGTTTCAACGGCTGCGAGAAGCGGGATGCTATTAGCATTGTTAAAACACTATCAGAAGTTCAAAAATTTCTGGAGAGGTATCCAAATGCAGAAATAAAAGCCGCCTTGTGGGATAACGAAACCGTTGTAACAAATATTAATAAGATAAAGGCAAACTGCGGCGAACAAATGAGAGTAAAAAGTTATTGGAGAGTGGAGGTAATTGAGAATAGCAACAGCTTAATTGTTTGGCTTGATGAACTAACACTAGAACCTATTTGCATCGTTAAGCCTAGAACTGAAATCCCAGAAGAGCCTGTTGAAGAAGCGCCATCAGAAGAGAAAGAAGAAATCCCAGAAGAGGAAAAAGAACCTATAGAAAATAAAACTTGTGAAGATTACGGGTATTCCTCTGAAAGTAGTCCTGTAGTAACCTGTGCAGTTCATACTATTAATGGAATGAAATGCTATGATTGCCCCAACGAAATTATCGATAATGAGTCTACTAAAGAACCAATTTGTGAAGGGATTATATGTGGGGATGTTTGTATTACTCCCATTTGCATCTCAAATTTGGACTGCGATGACAATCTTATTAGCACCAAGGATATATGTATAAATCCAAATAGCTGTTCAGCTTCATGCTCGCATACAAAAATAACAGAGTGTATTCATGATGATGGTTATTGTACTCCGAGTTGTTTATATGATGAGGATAATGATTGTAGTTTAGTTAAGAAACTTCCAATAAGTAGTAGCTCTTCTACTTCAATGGCAGCGGATGATTTATATTTATATTTAGCATATAGGGATGGGACTATTAAAATATGGTCTAAATCTGATGGAAGTTTGATTAAAGTCGTGGCATTCACAAATGAAACTTACGAAGAAGGGTTATACCACATAACGGTTGACAATGATTATATCTATGCCAAAGCCCACAGCCCCTATCGCCCATTTCATTCTGATGTTCCTATCTTAATTTGGAGTAAATCTAATTATAGCTTGGTAGAAACGATATACACAGGCCATCAAAGGTATTATGATTTCCCATCAGTAATTGTAGATGATGATTATATCTATTCTGTAGGAACTGGCGAATATGCGCCTTATTCTTTAAAGATGTGGGATAAGAAGAACAGAAATTTTACTAGGAGTATAAATCTAACTTTTGCGCCACATATAGCAACAGTTTATGGCAATTATATTTATGCGATGGAGTATGGGACCTTAAAGATTATAGATAAAATGAGTGGCGATTTAATCTCTGAAAAATCAATTTATGTGCCTGATTATAGGAATTATGCGAATAATCCTAGATGGATTAGTGCAGATGAGAGATATGTTTACGTATCTTATTATAAAGATAGCATACCTTACGATGCAGTTGTAGATAAAATTTCTGGCAATGTGTACAAACTAGATAAAGGACTTAGTGGAGAAGGCACTAGTATTTTTTTATCTGATGAATATTATATTTACAACAACAGGAATGCTAATATATGGTGGAAATCTAATCTAAGTTTATACAAACATATTGGGCCTCTTGATTGTGGTGGCATGATAGCTATTGACACTAATTATCTTTATACTGGTTGTGGAGGCATATATAGTACCAAAATATAGCATAATCTTTAAAAACCAAAAAATAATTCTAAATGAGGCATAGGCTTATGCTAAGAGTTCGCTCTTAGCCTTGTTCATAATAGGCCTATGCTGTCTTTTGAAAATGGTTAAAAGTGAAAAGAAAATAAAGAAAAAAGAAGAATTTGAACAAGCTTTGTTAAAGGAACTTGAAGATATAAAAATCTCTCTTGACAACATAAGCGGCTTTTTATATGAGATAAAGCAAGAAATTGCAAGGAAAAGCGTAAAGAAATTTATTTAATAAAAACAGTTTGTTTAGCAATCTTTAAATATTAATTTTGGCTTGTTAAGAGATGGGACTTTTAGATACAATCCTATGCTACTAAGAAGGTATAAATAAAATGAAAACATGTCCAGTTTGTAATAAAAGATTAGGTATATTCAAAACAGGAATTCTTTATAGATACGGAAATCTAAGGTTTTGTAGCATTAAATGTAAAAAAGAATATGCTAATTCTGAAATAAAATGCACTTGTAACAAATGTGGGAAAGTGTGGTATTATCAACCTAAGGAAAAAAGAATGCAAGATGTAGGGAAACTTGGGCTGAGTTTTACTTTTTTATGGCCATTAAAGTCAGGCGAAAGGCCATTAGACGCGTGCCCTAATTGTTTTTCAAAAGATGTTAAAAAAGAGATAGTTAGGAAAAACCGATAATGGTTGGGGTATTAAACAAATTATATCGGCTCATAAAACTTCTGAATAAACTAATTCCACTAAAATAAAAAATATAGCAAATCTTTAAAAACCAAAAAATAATTCTAAGTGAGGCATGGGCTTCGACTGAGGGTGACCTTAGCCTTAACATAAGCCCATGCTGTTTTTTTTGAAAATGGGAATAAAAGAACTTTTGAAAAAAATTTTAGGTTGGCTATTTTTAATTTTTGGATTTACTGGCTTTATAGCTGGAGAAGCTTTTTCTATTATTACTGGTGTGATTTTTATTCTTATTGGACTTTTTCTTATAATAGGTTTATACACAGGAAAAACAAAATGTGACAAATGCGGCAAAAAATTCAGTTTACGGGAAACTCTTTTTTATCATCATAGATACGAAAACAGAGTATTATGTGGCAAATGTTTTGCCCCCATTAAAAAAAGATTAAAAAAAGAATGGGAAAGGGAAAAGAAAAAAGAAGAAAAAGAGAATAAGGCAATGGATATAATAGAAGAAAAAATGAATTCCGAAGAATTAGAATACGAGGGGCCTTATGAGGAAGGTGAAGAAGGACGTTACTGGCTAAAAGAGGGGGAAGATTCAGTTTCAGAGTTTCAAGAAAACGAATTAATAGAAGCCATAATTAAAAATAAATATGATTTTGATAAGGCAATAGAAGAACTTCACAGGGAGCATGCTAGAGAAGCAAAAGAAATGCAAATTCAAGTGGCAATGGCGCAAATTAAAGAAAGAGAAGAAAGAAGAAGAATAAGGGAAGAAGCAGAAAAAAGAGTTTATGGAAAGGTAAAGACAAAAAGAGAGGCTTTATCAAATGAAGAGAAAGAGGGGATATTCTCAAAATTTAATAACGAATGTGCCGTTTGTAGCAGAAAGGAAGGATTAGTGATACACCACAAAGATGGAGACCCAAAAAATAATGCCATTAGCAATTTAATAGTTCTCTGCGGAGTTTGCCACAAGAAAATTCATATGAAAGTAAGATAAGCAATCTTTAAAAAGCAAAAAATAAGCAGAGCGAAAGGGTTACCATTTTTCTATCTTATCATCTCTAACGCGTATCAGTTTCTTAAAGCGTCTTTGTTTGTTAATGGTGTTTGCTTTACTATCTTTCCTGTAAATATGCCTAATTATGCCTTCCAGCTCCTTTACCTCTTCATCTCTTATATTTTCCCATACTTCAAAAAGAGAGAAATGCGTCCATAATTTACCCTTCCTCTTACTTAGTGCATGTCTATTTATCCTCCGCCCCATCTTTGTTAGAGCCATACCAATATAGACAACATCAAATTTTTTTGCTTTTTTATTGAATAAAACATAGATACCTCTAATATGAGACTTAGACTTAAGCTTTGTTCTCTTTTCTTTGGGGATAAATTCTGCACACCTCTTAATTAACTTTAATTCGCTTTGTCCACCTTTTTTCATTTTAATCCTCTTTTCCCATAAAACCTTAAAGGACTCTAAACTTTAAAAACCTATCCTAAGCCTTTTTTGACCCCTAACAAAGTTTAAATACTAATTCTGGCTCGTTAATTCAATAAAATGCCAACACTGAAAAAATTAAAACCAAAAAATGAGAAGGAACTTCATGGCATAATTGAAAAAGAAATTGATGCTTTAGAAGAAGGTTTAGAAGTTTTAAAATACGAATTTGAATTAGGAAAAGGAACACCAGATTTTCTATGCAAGGATAGTGGGGGGCGCCTAGTAATCATTGAGGTAAAACTTCAAGAAGACGAGGAGATGTTATTTCAAGCCTTAAGATACTACAATAAGATTGATAAGGATAGGTATGCGATTGCTAAGATGTTCTCTAATAAGAATATAGACCCAAGTGAACATCCTCGACTATTGCTTATCGCTGAAAAATTTTCAGATGACCTAAGAAGGCTTAGTACTCTAGTCGTCCCAGAAACAGAACTCTATGAATACACTATACTATCCACGCCGGATGAAAAGCAAGGAATATGCTATCACCCAGTATCTATTCCAAAAATTGAAGAAATACCCGCTAAACCCCCAACAATCGAAGAACTCAAGGAATACATTACAAAGGATTCTCTTAAACCAATTTTTGACAAGTTGATTGGGGATATCAAGGCTATTGGGAGAGGAATAAAAGAATACGCTACACAATCATATATCGGTTTCAAATATAAGGGGCGACAGATTGCGGGGCTTTGGCCCCAAAGGAAATCTTTTTATATTGGTGTAGTGATTATTGATGAAGATTTGCATATACTTGATTATGATTATACTAGAATTGAATCTGGAACTGAAGACTATAAAGAAGCATTTGAAAAGATAAGGAAATCGTTTAAAAGCATTGATGAGAAGGCGAAATAAAGAATGCTTTGGATGGCAGGCAACTCTGCGGAAAACTTCGTTTTCCTTGCCTCGCCCTTCATGCACCCCTAGCAAATCTTTAAATATTAATTCTGGCTTGTTAAGGGATGAAAGAAGAGAGAAAGAAGAGAAAGAATCTTATAGGAATAAGTGGCTGGTTTGCATGGATTTGTGCATTTTTTAATCTAGGGGTTTTTATTGGTATAATATCGGCCCTTGTAAATCTTGATATAATCGCTCTTATTTTTAATGGCTTTCTTGTTTATGCTTTAATTTTAGTCTACCAAAAGAAAAAAATCGCTATAAAATGGATGGTTACCTTATTATATATCGGGATAGGTTTGAGCATAGCGTCCATATTTCTTGAATCAAGGATTATTTCAATTACAGAAACAATAGATTATGCTGAAGCATTAGGACAAGTTTCTATAGCTCATGGCCATTTATTAAGAATGATATTCTATTCTACCGTAATTAGTTATCTCCGGAAGTCTAAAAGAGTTAAGAACACATTAGTAAATTGAAAATTGGTGTTTGTTTAGCAAATCTTTAAATATTAATTCTGGCTTGTTAAGATATGGCAAAAGAGAATGATTCGGTACGGAAAACTGTAAGAGGGGCGAGAAGACATAGCGTGGTATTTGTAAAAGATGAAAAAAAGATTTTTGTTGGTTAGATGTTGGGCATACGCATCAAGCATATGGGCATCAGCAATTTTGTTATACTTTCTGACAACACAGTTCAAGGATTGCATTATTTTAACAGAACCAGTTTGGTGGATTAGATTGCCAGAGATAGTTGGATTAAGCATAGCAATTCCGACGCTGTTTTATGAAGTATGGCAAAACTTAATTAGAAAGTAGAAAAATGATTAGAAATCTTTAAAAACCAAAAAATAATTCTAAATGAGGCATAGGCTTATGCTAAGAGTTCGCTCTTAGCCTTGTTCATAATAGGCCTATGCTGTCTTTTGAAAATGGCAGATCTGGGATATAGCCTCGGCATAACTTTGCCTTCATGGAGCAATAAAGTTGCTTTAATCCTATTTGTTGCTTGTGTTGTTGTGCTAATTATACGCTATTTGAGAAAAGGTCTATGATTGTTTAATGAGAATAGAATTTTTTGGTTTCTTCATAAAGAAGTCTTGAAATAGGAAAATTTTCCCCTTCCCATCAACCTCTAACCTTGCAGAACCCTATTTTTTCTCCTGCCGGGAATACCAGGCCATAAAGATTATTTTTCCCTTACTGTAATTTATTTTCCAGTTCGTGCAAATCTTCTTTTCAGAAAGAAAATTATGGCAGCGAGAAAGATTACCAATGCGGGTAGAACATAACGTAACTGGGTTTTTCTCGATGCTACAGCGTAGCCCGTTATGCTACTGCCTAAAAATGCAAAAGCAAGCGCAAGTCCCGAGATTCCGAGAAGCAGCCAGACGCACTGTTTTCCTTTGTAACGGAATTGCTTTTCCAAATCGTGGAGTCGCTGTAGGTCTTCAGGATGGTCTTGCAAATAATGCTCAAGCCTGTCAAGATGTTTTGGATTTATCGATATCGAATATTCTTCTCTGAAGTCTTTCACTCCTTTTGGCCATAGCTCTAAATCCTCTTTGTCCACAAGCCTCTTTATTCCCTCCTTGACTGTTTCCCTGTAAAAGTTATGGATTTTCCTCGTGAGCGTGCCGATGGGCACAGTTTGATGTCCGACTGCCCCTTCGACGCCTTTTCCACCCCTGTAAAGCAGTTTCCTTACAATCTCAAGATATACTTTTTTCCATTCCACCCTATGCTTGACCATGATAGTGCCAAGCATCGGCCGTTTAAATAATTTGCTGAATTTTCCTCCTGCCGGGAATATTCCATCCGCTTTTAGTCATTTAAATGGTGAAAGGTGACGAAGATGACAAAAAGCAAGTTAAACGGGAATAAGAAAGGTTTGGGACTTTACGAATTGATGGCGGCTCCCGAAGAAGTTTACGCTAAGGCTTTAGCAGCCGCAGAGAAAGGCGACGCCGAAAAATTCTGCGAGCTGCTGGGAATCGACAAGAGGAGGGTAAAAAATGAACGGCGAAATTCAAGGAGTAAATGAAATGAATGAGGAAATTCAAACACCAAACGAGATCGGTGACGACTGGCAGGTAATTTTTTCAAACGAAGTAGAACTTTCAAACGGAGAAAAGAAGGTCATTTACGAAGAGAAAATGAACAAAATCACGAGAGAAACAAGAGTGTCCCATCACCCATTAGAATGTGGCCATCAGGGGGGAAGGGAAACGCAGGTCCAGATTTGCGACCGCAACCATATTCATTGTCAGCTTTGTTTTAAAAACATACGTACATGTCCTCATGGCAGAAGATTCTGCACAAATGCCGGCTGTGGCAAACGTTATTTTGGTGAAGAACCAAAGTACTGGTCATTCTGGTGCTTTACCGGAGTAATGCTCGTTCGTTTTATCAAAAATCTGCTCAAGGGTCTCTGGTGGCTCATCAAGGGCATATTCAAGGTTATCTGGTCAATAATCAGCGGTATCTTTAAAGCCATTGCAAGGAAGTGGAAGATTGAAAATGAACAAAAGCAGCAGGGCATACGTTTCTAATCAAAGGGATAAAATTCTGCCTCTGACTGCAGGGGCAATGATTGTTTGAGGGAAGACGATGAAGGAAATTTCAGCATTATTAAGAAGAATTTCTTCAGGAGATAACACCGCGCTAGCCGAGCTGAGGGACGCTCTGAAAGCCAAGGGATGGCTGGATGCGAACACGGAAATTCTGATAGACAGTCAGGAAGTGAATCCAAATCCGTACGTCCTGAAAACTCTTATCTCCGCCGTTCAGGAATTGCTGGACAGGATTACAGATGGCGAAATAAGTCCGTTCAAGCAGCCGGACGAAAATCTTGACGGACAGATAAGGTTTGCGGTTACGGAACTGGGCTTGCCCGTAGGTTTTAATCCAGAAGAGGGACACGGCCTGTTCGTAGGCCAGACGCGTTCCGGCAAGACCACGGTGCTTTTCCTGATTCTTGACCAGGCGCTCCGCCAAGGCATAAAATGCTGGCTTTTCGTCAAGTCAAAAGAGGCCAGAAAGCTGCTCACGGTTACGAAAGAAATGATTGTGGTTGATTTCAAAGGAGGCATAGAAATCAATCCTTTGCTGCCTCCTCCCGGGCTTTCAAGGGGCGAATGGGTTAACGTCTTTTCGGACGTGTTCATTCAGGGCTTTACGGTATTTGAGGGAACCCAGAATTTCATCATAGAGCTTATGAACCAGCTTCCTCCCGATTCTAATCTTTTTGACCTGCTTTGCAAAGTAGAAGCGACAAAATGCTTTCCACCTTCGGGAAGAACCTCTAATTATAAGGAATCCGCAATAAACAGGCTTAGAGGCATTCTTTCGGGTGACTTGGGAGAAACGTTTAAGTGTAGAAAAAGCGACCTTGAAAGTCTTGCCCAACACAATGTTATTTTTGAAATCGGCAATCTAACCGCAAGCCAGCAGATGTTCGTTACCAATCTTCTTACGACATGGCTTTTCAAGTACAAGCTGAAAAAAGTCGAGGACGCAGAAGCCGACTGGATGGCCAGTCCAGTAGAGCCTTTCGAGATAGTGCCGGAAGACATCGCTCGCAAAGTGCTGCCCATCCATTACATTGGCCTAGATGATGCCAACCTTTTGTTCAGCAAGGAAATCAAAAGAGGATTTTATCCTCTGGCAATAATAAGCGACCTTCTCGCTACCGTAAGGCACGCAAGGATTTACGTTTTCTGCTGCACCCATTATCCCAACGAGTTGGGCGAAAGCATAAAAAGCAACGCTTTCCTGCAGGTGATGTTTGCCCTTTCCAATGGCGACGACGTCGAGTGCATGAGGAGAAGCATGGGCATATACGAACTCGAGATGACAAAAATGTGTCACAGACTGAAGGAAAGGGAAATAATAGCGAAGTTTTCAAAGAGATACGTGGAGCCTTTTTTTGCAAGGGTTCTCGAAGTGGAGAACATTCCGTCAGAATGGGTAAGCGACAAGGAAGCATATGAGAATAATGAGCGGATTCTCGGTCCTCGTAAAAAGACTACTGAAAGAAAGGAAAGCAAGGAAAGCGAGCATACTAAGGAATCGGTCACAAGCGAAAAGCAGGAAAAGAAAGAATCACAAGACAGCAATGAACCGAAGTCCGAAGAAACAGCCTTCTTGTGGGACATTTACAACAGGCCTTACGCTTCCATTAAGGAAAGATACGATACTTTGAAATTGTCAGCGAGCAAAGGCGACAGAATAGCAGATTCGCTGATAAGAAAAAAGCTGTGCCGAAAGCACAAAATCAATCTCGGCTACAGAGGCGGCATGACCACTTTTCTTGAGCTCATGCCTGAAGGATACGAGGCCATAGGCACGCCTCCCAAAGAGCATTTAAGCCGTGGCGGCGGATTCGAGCATGATTTTTGGATTAACAAAATAAGCGAACATCTAAAAGCCTTGAGAAGTGATTGGCAAGTCTCTACGGAAAAGCAGCTGAAAGGCAAGTTTATAGACGTAACCATAGAATTTGAGAACAAGCTCATTGGACTGGAAGTTGCCTTAACAGCAGTTCATGAAAAAATAAACCTTGAGAAGGATTTTGCTTTGTGCGGCTGCGATTACGTAATCGTAGGGTGCAAGGACGATAAAGTTATAGAAGAAGTGAAGAAAATAGCTCAGGATTTAAACGAGGGAAGAAGAAACAAGGTTGGCGTTTGTTTGCTGCACGAGCTGCTAAGGTGTAAATCTTTGAGCGAGATATTGAATTTAGGAGGTGGTAAGAATGGAGAAATTAAAAGAGATAGCTGAGCGTTTATTTGAGGGAGGAAAAAGGCTTTTCGGACTTAGATTTTATGAGGAGTCTCTGAAATGCTTTGAAACAGTCCTGGAAATTGACCCTAGAAGCCTCAATGCATGGATTTGGAGAGGAAGGGTTCTAATATATCTGAAAAGAAGTACGCAAGCAATTGGATGCTTCGACTATGCCTTGTCGATTGATGAAAAATGTGTTATAGCATGGGCCTTTAAGGCTGAGGCTCTGGAGACTCTTGGGCAATTTACTCAGGAATTGGAATGTATCGACAAAGGATTAACTCTTGACCCAGCATGTGACGGCCTTTGGTTCATGAAGGCTAATAGACTGTGGCTGATGCACCGGTACGAGGAATCACTTGAATGCTGCAATAAGGTAATATCCCTTACGCCGGAAGACGCTTGGGCATGGGTGCTGAAAGCCATAGTCCTTTATAGGCTCAACAGGAAGAAGGAATCAGAGGAATGCGCAGAGAAGGCGATTGAGCTTGACCTTTCCTTCGAGCCGCCTTCTGAATGAACCTTGTTTCTATGAAAGATATAAGATTTTAACGACAATCCTTAGGAGGTGAGAAAAATGAACGGAGAGTTGATTAAAGAATATCTCAAAGAAGGAAAGGAATTTATGGAACGGCGCCTTTATGGCAAGGCACTTGGGTGCTTTAATTTCATTTTGGAAATTGACTCAAAGAATCTCGAAGGATGGATTTGGCGAGGAAAGGCGCTTACAAAACTACGCAGATATGTGAAGGCAATTAAGTCTTTCAATTGCGCCTTATTGATTGACGAAAAATGCATAGAGGCCTGGACTCTAAAAGCCCGAACCCTGAGGATACTCGGGCAATTTAAGCAAGAGCGAGAGTGTTACGAGAAAGTAAAGGAGATTAACCCTTCTTTTAAGCCATCTGCTGAGTGAGGCCCCAAATGGAAACTATCCACATTCGAAACTGGATAATACAACAAGAGAAAAAATGGCAGAAGATAAAATCTGACGTCATGGCAAAGTTTCCTGACTGCAAGGATTTCCTTGATAAGAGCTATCTCGTGCTAACCTGGAGCGAAGGCCAGACAAAGATAATGTTTGACAAAGATGATATGCCTACAACGCCATCGCTTGGCGACATACTGGAAGGGGCTCAAATTGAGGTCAGATTTCCCGTGATAAACAAGGAAATCATCGACGAAGTAATGAAACACATTCTGGTTGACCGTAAATGCAGCTACGGCATTAGGGTTGTCATAGTTGGACAAATGCCTGCAAAAATATTGGAAGGAAAGGAAGTGAGAACAATGCAGCCAATAAAGAAGTTCAGGCAGGACAATCTTGAAGTCGCAATATGGGAAAACAATGGCACTAAAGACGGCAGGGAGTACAGCTTCAAGTCGCTCAGCCTGACAAGAATCTGGAAGGACAAAAACCTTCAGCCGAGACGCGACGTCATCAGGCTTCGCAAAGCAGACATAGCAAAGGTCATCGAGCTTCTCACGAAGGCAAGGCAGGAGCTGGATTAATGCCAATGTCTGGAATAGGATGAAGAACCAAGTGAGCTTGGAAAAGATTTATAAATTCTTATTTTTTCTTTTATAGGGAGACAAAATGGACAACCTATTAACAAAAGAGCTTTGTAGAAACACGAATACTAAGATATAGCTACGAACATGCTTATGTTGTTACAATGAAAACTTTCACGATAACTCAGCGAGCAAAATTTACAGGCACTACTCGAACCGAGCTCGAGCAAGAAATCATCGCCTTGCTCTGGGAATGCGACCACACTTTCGCTGAAATTGTGGGCGAGCTAACGCTCGAGAAAGCGAACGAGAAAGCACTCAAACTCATCTTGCTCGGGTTGGTCGACTCTGGTTTTGTCCGCGAGACTCACTCACCTGAAGGGAAAGTTGTGTATTTTATCACCAAGAAAGGAGTCAAATTTTTTGAGCGAAGGGTGAGTGGAATGAGCATTCTCGACTATATGAAAGAAATCCAAGGGAAAACTTATTTTCACAGACTCAAGTTGATCAAAGAATTCGGGCTGCAAAGAGGCATGAGCGTGCTTGATGTTGGTTGCGGAAATGGCCAAGGCACTTTTCCGATTCTGCACTTTGTGGGACCTACTGGCAGGGTTGTTGGGATAGACTATAATACTTATGAACTGAGCTATGCACAGCGGTTCAAGCGGATGTTTAACGTACGAAACGCCAAATTTGTGCAAACGAACATACTAAGACCAAAGTTGAGAGAGCACTTCGATGCAGTCGTAAGTTTTGGCGTATTGCGCTATATCAAATCAAAGTATCTCACAAAATTTGTCACGAATATGGAACGGCTTTGCAAACCCGGCGGAACAGTTGCTGTAGCCGAAGCAAATCCTGTTCCAAGAAATGAAGCCGAGAGGTTTTACCTTGAGTTCGCAACGAAAGGGAAACAAAAAAATTACTACCCGCTAAATAAGGTAAAGCGAACTTTCAGAGAGTGCGGGCTTGAACTCGTGAAAGCAAAGTCTATCCTAAATTCTTGCTTGATAGACGCACCAGGGTCTTGCATTCTTGCTGACTTGCAGCACTACGTGAGGAAAGGACACGTGAGGAAAAGACTAAAGGGATTAGCAGACTTCGAGAGATTCGAGAGACGCTATGGCGGCAAGCTAAGACAACTTGGTTGTAAAGAGCCTGAATATTTTGTTGTCGTCGGAAAAAAGAAGATAGGATGAAAAAGTTTGTGCTAGCATTTTGGCCGATAAATTTTGCAATTTCGTTTTTATTTAGGTCGTTTTAGGTAAAAGGGCTTCACAGACCAGAAAAACTGTGATTTAGTAAAAACAAAATGTTCTGGTGCAGAAAACCTCTCTGGAAGAACGGGCCACTTCCAAAAATAAGGAAACTTCATAAGGGCTTCATCAATCCACCTTTGTTCTGGAAAATTGTTTGTTACTTGTACTATTGAAGGTATCTCTCTATCCTTAATGAATGTATTAATAATTTTAGCTAATGCAAGTAATACCATCGGTAGACTAATACTCTCATTTCCTATATGGAAGGCGGCCGGCAGATTTTCATCATTATTGAAACAACTAAGTATTTTAGTATTAATTATTATTAAATCCTTGACCCTATAGTTCTTTAACTCATTAGACTCAAGTTTATAAGGCTCTATATTCGTGTGCTTCACAGTAACCGTCTCGGGAATATATCCACTTTTTATAATAGAATTAAAACAGGTAGACACAATAAAAAGAACATCTAATAATGAAAGCGAATGACCGTGCACGATTCTCGTATAACATCCATTAATAATCAGACTTATCAAATCAATAGTTTCATCCCTTGTTAAAGTGGGTGTAGATGGCTTTGCATTCTTGACAAATCTTTCCAAATTAATAAATTCTGTATTTGGTAATTTTTTCAAAAAATAAATCGTCTCATCAAAATTTCTAAATATTTCTAGCACTTCTTTCTCAGAACGACTTTTTACCTCAATTATATCTTGAAGGTCCCAAGCACCCAGTTGAGATAAACGGTCAGGATGTACCCTAAGAATCAAAATCCCCCCTCCTCCCGCGACCTCAAGCGAGAAATAAAGCAAGAGCGCGCATACACCCATCAACCAACTGTCTATAGTTAATAATCTTTTTGTGGCTTCTCTAGGTTCAGACATCCTATCACCTCCTTTTAAAACGGGATTATACTATATGGGTTGACCCCTCGCAAGAAAAATCTAATGTTTCTTGTCTTTCACGTCCCTGTCTACTTTTCAGTTTTTTCTTCTTTTGTTGTTTTTTTCATTTAAGCCAATAGTTTCTGTATACTTGATATTTGTGATTAGGTTTTTCGCGTTTTTTCAGGAATATCCGCCCTCATTTCGGTCATTTAAATGGTGAGGGCAAGGCAGGAGCTGGAGGGATAAGACAGAACGAAAGCTGCAAAAACTCCCGATAATGTTTCTCGAGGCGGATTTACGTGTGTTGGGTTGGCAATTAGATTAACAGCCACGACATCAAGGCGGCTATGAAAAAAGATATGGCATAAGAAAAAGAAACCGTCTTGATGTGTCTAAGGGTCACTAACCAGCGCACTTTCTTTGACGGCACCCAGATTAAGACTAGCGCTATGACCGAAGATATCAGGGCGAAGACGGAATAATAAGTGAAAGCATGCGGTAACTCAATTTCCCCTGGGAATGCTTGGCCGGCAAGGAAAACCACGGAAGCAGCTATGACAACGCGGCTTGCGTTTCGCTCTACGAATCCAATTGACTTAGCTTCGGTAGGATAATCTTCGCAGGTTGGATAGCGAAGCAGGATTATCAAATTGGCGGCGAGAATTCCGATGCCTATAACGGCGGGGATGTAAAACAGGTTGCTGTAAAATAGCAAAGGGCAGAATGCGGCTCTGGCAAAAGTCCAAAAGATTATCCAGGGAATTATGCCAACAAAAAGGTATATCGTAAGAATGCAGGTCCTGCTAATTTCACGCGGCGAAGCCGTTGTTTGAATGGGTTTATGTACGCTTATGTGCATTGATTGGTCACCTCAAAATTAATTATATAACGCTTTTATGGTATCCGCAACAACTATTTTTTATGCCTGTTTAGAACCCAATATTATTGCTTGTCTATGTCTACCCGCCTTTTGTCTGTTTTGATCAATAAACTCACGAAGAAAAACATCTTCCCTGACGGGAATATTTTCGCAGAATTCTGCCATTTAAATAGTGAAAGCCCAAAAAATAGAGAGAATAATCAAATGGGAATGGAAAATTTAAAACTCAGAAAAATATACGGAAAGCTGCCGGAAGATTACGAGGAAAGATTGAGTAATGCCAGCAGACTTGTGGCTTGCTGGCTGGTACGTTTGTACATAGAGAGGAAAGGAGACCATCGACGGGAGAGAAAAAATTTGAAAAAAAAGCCTTGACAAAGAGTGAAAACTATGTTAAAGTGTGTTTAGAAGAAAATAAGCACTTTCTGGGTCAAGGCTCATGGAAAAACGGTACAAGGCAAGCGAAGTTGCAAAGATATTGGGCGTGTACAAAAGAACTCTTTTTAATTGGGAAGCCGAAGGAAAAATACCAAAGGCGAAGCGCGACCCCATGAACAATTACAGATATTACACGAAAGAAGACGTTGAAAGGCTGAAAAGGATAACCGGGAGGGGATAATGGTTATGTTGAAAGAAAAAAAATTTGCGTGGGCTTACCTGAGGCGGTCAACCGACAGACAGGAGCAGTCAATAGAGGACCAGAAAAGGGAAGTGCTGAGGTTCGCAGAAGAGCATGAGGTGGAGTTACTGCGGTTTTTCATTGACGATGCCAAGTCCGGCACAAGCACCGATAGCAGAAAAGGCTTCAAGGAGATGATAAGGCTGGCTCAGGAAAAAGACTGTCCTGTCAATACAATCCTCGTGTGGAACATTGCAAGGTTTGGCAGATACGACCCTGATGAAGGCGGCTATTACAGATTTCTGCTGAGGCAAAATGGAATCGAGGTCGTTTACATTTCCGAAGGCCTGCAAGGAAATGATTCCGATGATTTGCTAATCCCGGTAAAGCAGTGGCAGGCGAGGGAATATTCAAAAAGCCTGGCAAGAGACGTGATAAGAGGAAAGATAACGAGAATGAGAAAAGGAGGCTCCAATGGGCAGAAAGCCCCTTACGGCTATGACCGGCTGATAATAAACAGCAAGGGACAGCCGTACATGATAGTCCGCACCCTGACGGACGGCAGGAAGGAAGTTTACGACGTAAGAGGCAAGCTCATCCGGACGATACCCAAAGGCGAATCCATTCCGAAAGCAGACAAGGACTGGGTTTCGTTCATTCCGGGAGACCCCGAAAAGGTGGAAGCGGTAAGGAAAATATTCAACTGGTTTATTTACGGTCATGAGGGCGAGGAAATGGGCTACAAAGCAATCGCCCGCGCCCTGAACGGGCAGAAAATACCTTCCCCAAGCGGAGGATATTGGGGAGACAGCACAATAGGTTCAATCATAAGAAATCCCTTCTATTGCGGCAGGCTGACGTGGAATAAAACTTCAAAAGGCAGGTTTTACAGAATATGTAAGGAGAAAGGCGAGGAACAGCCAAAAATCAGGCTTCAAAGAATAAGAACCAATCCGAAGGAAGACTGGCTGATAAAAGAGGATGAGCACGAAGGAATCATAACGAAGACTGAATGGATGAAGGCTCAGGCAAAGCGCGGGCATGACAAGCGCGAAAATAAAGCGGGATGGCGTGTCAACAACATTGCCGTGAGGGGCGAGACGAACGTGTCTCCTTACCTTTTGTCAGGCCTGATAAAATGTGCCGCGTGCGGCCATAATTTCCAGGGCCACGGGAAAAAAACAGGAGATAGGAAATATCGCTATTATGTTTGCGGCGGATACAGGTCTAAAGGCTCGCAGGTTTGCGAAGAGCATCTTTTCAGTGCGGAAACAATAGAGAGCTATGTACTGGAACAAATAAGAGAAGAGTTTTTTGAACACGTGACAAGAAAGCAGCTTCTGTCAAAGATTGAGGAGGAGCTTGGCATCGAGTTTAAGGATAATACGGAAGAATTGAAGCAGATAGATAAGGCTCTCAAGGAAAACAAGAAAAAAGTAGATCAGCTTTTGGATAACATCGACGAGAGACACAGAGACGTGTTAAACGAAGGGCTGGATAAGCTAAAAGCCGAAAGGCAATTCCTGGAGGAAGAAAGAGAAAAGCTGCTTGGTGAGAAAAAACGCAAGGTGAATCTTCGGGAAGCCGCGCACGAGATTTTGGAGTATCTGAGGAATGCCGACAAGGTCCTGGCGAAAGGCACTCCGCAAGAGAAGAAAGTTTACGTGAGGCAGTTCATAACAGGCATAACGATTCTGCCAGACAAAGAAGAAGGAATAGTGGGCTTTTATGCCTTTCCACAAACCGACGACAGCCTGTTATCGGTGAAATCCGGCTTGGCTAGAGCCGACAACATGCGGAAAAAGCCAGGAAAATCAGGGCTTTCCGCAATGCCCGATTTTCTTAGTGCCGAAGGGGGGATTTGAACCCCCAAGGGCTCTCGCCCACACGGCCCTGAACCGTGCGTGTTTGCCAATTTCACCACTTCGGCATAATTGCGTAATAATTTTAGTTTAACCTCGAGGAAAAGTCAA